>OASQ01000023.1_pt1 | contig 144366 bp, 141 predicted proteins | sample 1475771 | NCBI WGS metagenome assembly OASQ01 (sample SAMEA2579910, study PRJEB22360) | human gut metagenome | reverse complement strand
ACGCCTATGGAGAGTACAAGAACTTGTGAGTAGATAGATATTTATATCATCAAAAACATACTCGTTGAAGTAGGAATGAAACATAGAAGTTCATAACTTTTTATAAGTTTTCAGTAACGACAGATTATGGAAGCATACACTCTGGATTGGCAAAAAGGACAGCTTATTCAGGATAGGATGCAAGAAGCAAATTACAAGAGGATAAGTGATAAAAAAATAGATGATACTATGAAGGTTCAGATTATGAATCTGAAAGAATACGAACAGATTAAGGAATATATTCCACATAAGAAGAATCTTCTATACAGTATGAATCATGTCAGGTACTGTAAAGTAGATTCGTTTCATGATTGTGTACAGGGAATTATGCGGGTGCCAGATTTGAAAAATCATGAAATGTTCGTATTTGGATTTTGCATGTATAAGCAGACTCTTTATTTTGTGGAGGAAACAAATCAGATTCAACTTCTTATGGAACATGTGAAGAATGATGTCTATAAAAACTGCAGACTTCATGAAGTTTTGCTTATGATCTTAAACTATCTGATTGATGATGATGTGTACAGAATGCAGAAGATTGAAGAACAACTGGAGAAAATCGAAGAAAATGTAATTGGACATGTCCAGAAACATCTGGATGAAAGAATTATGAAGTATCGGAAACATTTTTCGGAACTGATGGTTTCTTATGATCAGATGACCAATATGGGTGAGCATATGCAGATTTATATGAACAGAAATGGAATACAGGATGAAGAAATGGGTTGGGAGCGTTATGTTCATAGAACTGAGCGTTTGCATCAGTATGCCGCGGAGATGAAAGAGTATACTCAGCAGATCCGTGAAATTTATCAGACCCAGATTACCTTGCAGCAAAATAGAGTTATGAATTTTTTGACAGTAGTGACGACAATATTTATGCCATTGACATTGATTACCGGGTGGTATGGAATGAACTTTTATAATATGCAAGAACTTCACTGGCAATATGGATATATTTGTGTCATCATAATATCAATCGTAGTAATTATTGCGGAATGTATTTACTTTAAAAAGAAAAAAATGTTATAAAGCAGGAGGAGAACAGGAATGAGCAAGCCGGACAAGATAAAAATCGGACTTTTAGGACTGGGAACAGTTGGAAGTGGGGTATATAAGTTAATTGAAAAGCAAAAAGAGGAGTTTTGTAAAAAGGCAGGAGCAGATGTTGAGATTGTAAAGATTCTTGTACACAATATGGAAAAAAAGCGTGAAGGTGTGGATCCATCTCTTCTTACCGATAACTGGAGAGATATTATTGATAATGATGAGATTCAACTCGTAATTGAGGTGATGGGTGGAATTGAGCCGGCAAGAACCATGATCCTGGATGCTTTAAATGCAGGGAAAAATGTTGTGTCTGCTAATAAAGATCTGATTGCTGAGCACGGAAAAGAACTTCTGGATGCAGCAGAAGAGCATGGTGTGGATTTTCTGTTTGAGGCTGCAGTAGCCGGAGGAATCCCGATCATCCGGCCGTTAAAGCAATGTCTGGCGGCAAATGAGATTGATGAAGTCATTGGAATCATGAATGGTACAACAAACTATATCCTGACAAAGATGTTTGAAGACAATATGGATTTTGATGAAGCATTGGCAAAAGCGACAGAGCTTGGATATGCAGAGGCGGACCCGACAGCAGATATTGAAGGATTAGATGCCGGACGTAAAGCAGCAATTCTGGCTTCCATTGCATTTCATTCCAGAGTTGTGTTCAAGGATGTATATACAGAGGGAATTACAAAGATTTCTTCAAGAGACATAGCATATGCAAAAGAATTTGGCAATGTTATCAAATTACTTGGCGTGGCTCATAATACAGAAGATGGAATTGAAGTGGGTGTTTATCCGATGATGATTTCACAGAATCACCCACTGGCATCTGTCAGAGATTCTTTTAATGCCGTATTTGTGCATGGAGATGCAGTTGGAGATGTAATGTTCTATGGACGTGGTGCTGGAGAGCTCCCGACTGCCAGTGCAGTTGTCGGAGATGTGATCGACGTAGTGCGTGACACGCAGTATCACTGTACCGGAAGAATCAGTTGTACCTGTTATCGGACAACACCAGTCAAGGATTTTAAGAATGTGAAAAATAAATTTTTCCTCCGTATGCAGGTGGAGAATAAACCTGGAGTTCTGGCTTCCATTGCCATGGTATTTGGTGTTCACAAGGTCAGCATTACAAAAGTCATGCAGAAGGAACAGTGCGAGAACGCTGATGTAGCTGAACTTGTTATTGTAACAGAGGCTGTCAAAGAAAGCCAGATGCTGGATTCTCTGGAGCATCTCAAAGATATGGAGACAATTCGCGAAGTCAGCAGTGTCATTCGTGAATATTAGTAGAAATATTGGAGGTTTAGGTTTGGAAGAAAGTGTAAAGGTCAATCCGCTTGCAACAGAGAAGGTCGAACGGTTGATATTAAAATTCTCCATCCCGGCAATCATCAGTATGCTGGTCAGCTCGCTTTATAATATTGTAGACCAGATATTTATTGGACAAGGTGTAGGACTTCTTGGAAATGCAGCGACTAATATCGCATTTCCAATTACGATTATTTGTACTGCAACGGCATTGCTTCTTGGGATTGGAAGTGCTTCAAATTTTAATCTGTCCTCGGGGGCAGGAGAGCAGGAATGTGCGTGCAGGTATGCAGGAACAGGACTTGCAATGCTGATGCTTTGCGGTGTGACGATCGCGGTCGTCGTATTATTGTTCTTAGATCCGCTGCTTCATGTATTCGGTGTTACAAAAGACGTCCTGCCTTATGCACAGGATTATACAGGGATTACAGCATTTGGCATTCCTTTTCTGATCCTGACGACAGGGGGGAATCATCTGATCCGTGCAGACAGAAGCCCGACTTATTCTATGACTTGTATGCTTACGGGGGCAATCATCAATACGATTCTGGATCCACTGTTTATTTTTGGATTCCATTGGGGAATTAAAGGAGCTGCATGGGCAACTGTAATCGGTCAGATCGTGTCTGGGTGTCTGGTAATTGTGTATTTTGTACGTTTTAAAAAGATGGGACTGACAGTGGAGATGCTAAAGCCCCGTGGAATGTATATCAAAGGCATTCTCACACTTGGTATGGCTTCATGCATCAATCAGATAGCTATGGCAATCGTGCAGATCGTGTTAAATAATACATTGAGATATTATGGTTCTCTTTCTGTATATGGATCAGATATTCCACTGGCGTGTGTCGGTGTAATTGCAAAAGTCAATATGGTGTTTATGGCAATCTGTATCGGTCTTGCCCAGGGATGCCAGCCAATCTGGGGTTTTAATTATGGAGCAGGCAATTATGTGAGAGTCAGACACACATATAAGCGATCCATGCAGATAGCGCTTGTGGTCGGCGGTATCTGTTTTGTGTGCTTTCAAGTATTTCCAAGACAGATCGTCAGTATTTTCGGAAATGGAAGCGAAGAATATTTCCGGTTTGCAGAGAGGTATTTCCGCATTTATATGTTTATGACGTTTGTAAATGGAATCCACCCGGTCTGCTCGCAGTTTTTCACTGCAATCGGAAAAGCTGCAAAGGGAGCAGTTGTGTCTCTGACGAGACAGATATTATTTCTTTTGCCACTCATTATTATATTCCCGATATTTATCGGAATTGATGGTGTAATGTATGCAGGTCCGATCGCGGACGGAACGGCAGCAGTAGTTGCAATTGTGCTTGCGAGAAGTGAGATAAAAAAGATGAGCTGATAAGTAAAGAGAAGGTTGTCAGGATCTGGGATTAAAAGAAAGGATAAGGCGTATGCAAAAGAAGAGAACGATAGGATTTATGTTCAAGCAGATAAATAATGTGTATGAGAAGGAATTTAATAACCGGCTGCGTACGCTTGGCATTACCGCATCACAGTGTGCAGTACTGGATTATCTGTTCGACTGTGAGAAAGAAGAAGTGACACAGAGGGACATTGAAAAAGGATTGAATCTCAGAAATCCTACCGTGACCGGTCTGCTGAAACGGCTGGACGAAAAGGGATATATCTTATCAGTTCCAAGTAATACGGATAAGCGCTGCAAGAACATTTACCTGACGGAGAAAGCTTACGATATCCAGAGACGCATGGAGAATCAGAGACGGAAGCTGGATAAGATGCTGACAATCGGAATGAATAAAAAAGAAATTGAGGCTTTGGAGAAGATGCTGAACAAAGTATTGTATAATATTGCAGAGCCGTAGGAAATATAAAAGGTATCATGTATGAAAATGCATGGTGCCTTTTTTGATAAAAGACAATCATTTAAAACAGTTGCATTAAACTAACCACCTATGATATTATAAACATGCAAATGATAATCAAAATCAATTACGGATGAGGATATGCAATGTCAAAAGAAGTAGTGTCTTATATGTTATCTGGTATGGATAATATGAAAAGTCTGCAGGTTCAGTTAATTCTGCAGTGTGCGCCGTTTCTGAAAGGAATCAAGATTGCCTGTATTTTGAATATTACGGAAGAAAACAGTAGAGAGCTTTATGAAATCCTGGAAGGAACAGGGATCAAATTTAAAATTCTGACAAGAAATCATGGAAAATGTCTTGTATTTTTGTACCGGCGCGAGTCGTTTTCCAGATATTTGAAACGGACAGATGTCAGGGAGTTTTTAGGTTCCTACGGATATGAGGACGTGGAACCGGAGAAGATGCTGGAACGTCTCTCGAAACGTGTCTGTCAGTATTCAGATGGAGAAATCTGTTTTCCGCATGAGATAGGAGCATTTTTAGATTATCCGATCGATGATGTAAAATGTTTCATTGAAAAAGATGGAAAAGACAGTCTGTTTTCCGGATACTGGAAAGTCTATAACAATCCAGGGAGAGCAAAAATGATTTTCTGGGCGTATGATAAGGCAAAGACCAGTGCGGTAAATGAATATCTGATTGGAAAGAACATTCGAGATATTGCATATGTGGCAGCGTGTTAAATGATAGTTGATTAAATAGAACAGCAGGAGGATAATAAATCATGAGTATTTCAGTAGTATATTGGAGCGGAACAGGTAACACACAGGCAATGGCAGAGGCAATTGGAGAAGGAATTGAAAGTGCAGGAGCACAGGCAAATGTAATCTCTGTAGATCAGGCAAATGTAGATGTGCTGGCAGAAGAAGATGTGTTTGCCCTTGGTTGCTCTGCTATGGGAGCTGAGGAGTTAGAAGAGTCTGAGATGGAGCCATTTGTAGCTGAGCTTGAAGGAAAAGTAAGTGGAAAGAAGATTTTGTTATTCGGATCCTATGGTTGGGGAGACGGAGAATGGATGAGAAGCTGGGTAGAACGTATGACGGCAGCCGGAGCCGAGATGGCAGAACCAGAAGGCGTAATCGCAAATGAGACACCGGGAAGTGATGATTTGGATACATGCAAGGCGGCAGGAGCAAAACTTGTTGATTAATATGAAACAGGATACAGCAGATCAGGAATGGAAGAAAGCAAGACATAAATTATGCTGAAATATTCGTGGTCTGTGGCATTGCTAAAAGGACAGGTGATAAAAATGAGTGTAGTAATCATTGGCGGCAATGAAAGAATGGAACAGCAGTACAAGCAGATCTGTAAAAAGCATAAATGTAAAGCAAAAGTATTCACGAGAATGTCCGGTAATCTGAAGACACAGATCGGACAGCCAGATCTGATCATCTTATTCACATCAACTGTGGCACATAAAATGGTACATTGCGCATTGAAAGAAGCAGAGCGTTACAATATCCGCGTGGAGCGTGCACATTCCAGTAGCGCAAGTGCATTGGAAAATGTACTTCAGGGCTGCTGTTAATAAGGATATGTTTTCACAAAATAAAAAGAGGAATGTAAAAAAATAACATTGCATTCCTCTTTTTTTTGTATGCAATTCATGGTACAATAATCAAATGGTTTGATGCTACAAAGCAATAAATGATAAGAATGCAGGAGGAAAGGCAAATGAGTTATGCCGATCAGGTATTTATAGATATGTGCCGCGACATCATCGACAATGGAACAGACACAAGAGGGGAAAAAGTGCGTCCGGTGTGGGAGGATAAAACACCGGCTTATACAGTAAAGAAATTTTGTGTGGTAAACCGGTATGATCTGTCTAAGGAATTTCCGGCACTGACACTTAGAAGAACTGCGATTAAGAGCTGTACAGATGAACTTTTATGGATATGGCAGAAGAAATCGAACAACATTCATGATCTGAACAGCCATATCTGGGACAGCTGGGCAGATGAAGATGGATCGATTGGAAAAGCCTATGGATACCAGATGTCTGTAAAACATCAGTACAAGGAGGGAATGTTCGATCAGGTAGACCGTGTGATCTATGATCTGAAGAACAATCCGTACAGCAGAAGGATCATGACGAATATTTATGTACATCAGGATCTTCATGAGATGAACCTGTACCCGTGTGCGTACAGTATGACATTTAATGTTACGAAAAAAGAAGGACATGAGAAGCTTTCGCTGAATGGAATGCTCAATCAGAGATCCAATGATGTACTCACTGCGAATAACTGGAATGTATGTCAGTATGCAGTGCTTCTTCATATGTTGGCACAGGTGTGTGATATGGAAGTCGGGGAACTGGTACATGTGATTGCAGATGCACATATTTATGACCGCCATATTCCACTCGTGGAGGAATTAATAAAAAGAGAGCCGCTTCCGGCACCGAAGTTCTGGTTAAATCCGGAAGTGAAGAATTTCTATGCTTTTACACCGGATGATGTGAAACTGATCGATTATGAGACACATGAGCAGATTAAAAATATTCCGGTGGCAGTTTAAGATAAAAATAAAGTAATAAAAAACAGGGGGAAACCGGCATGAATTTGATTGTGGCAGTGGATAAAAATTGGGCAATTGGAATGGACAATAAGTTACTTGTAAGTATTCCGCAGGACATGAAGTTCTTCCGGGAAACGACAAAGGGGAAGGTCGTTGCCATGGGAAGAAAGACATTGGAAAGTTTTCCGGGCGGACAGCCTTTAAAGAACCGAGTCAATGTTGTTCTGACATCAGATAAAAAATACAATGTGAAAGGAACTGTTGTGGTCCACAGCATTGACGAAATGGTGGAAGAACTGAAAAAATATAACGATGAAGATATTTTTGTGATCGGGGGAGAGAGCATTTACAGACAGCTTCTGCCATACTGTAAGACGGCATATATTACAAAGATCGATCACGCTTACCAGGCGGATACATTTTTCCCGGATCTGGATCAGGACCCACAGTGGCAGATGACCAAGATCAGTGATGAGCAGACGTATTTTGATCTGGAGTATGTATTTACAATTTACGAGAGGGTATCATGAGAATTTTAAATGTAACAGCGCAGAAACCGAACAGCACCGGCAGTGGGATTTTTTTGTCGGGGCTTATGACGGAATTTGCAAATAAGGGACACACACAGGCACTGGTAGCCGGTGTGTATCCTGAGGAGGAAACACCGGTACCGGATCGGGTCACATTTTATCCGGTATATTTTGAACAGGGGAAACTGAACTTTCCGATTGTAGGAATGTCAGACGAGATGCCATATCCGAGTACCAGATACCGGGATATGACACCAAAGATGGAAGCGGCATTCAAAGAAAGTTTTTTGAAACAGCTGGATGAGGCAGTAAGAGATTTGAATCCAGATCTGATTTTGTGCCATCATCTTTATCTTTTGACTGCCATCGTACGGGAACATTTTCCAGACCGGAAGGTCTTTGGCTTTTGCCATAATACAGATTTGCGGCAGATGCAGAAGACAGATTTGGAACGGGAGTACATTACGGGGCAGATTCGAAGACTTGATCGGATTTTTGCACTGCATGCAGAGCAGAAGCGGACCATTCAGGATATTTATGATGTGCCGAAAGAAAAAATACAGGTGATTGGAATGGGGTATAACAGCCATATTTTCAAGAATGAAAGCCTGCGTGTGAATGACGGTGTGACAAGAATTGCATTTGCTGGAAAGATTTCGGTGAAAAAAGGAGTGGAAAGCCTGATCCGGAGCCTGGATTATCTGGAATATGAAAAGGAAAGGACTGAGCTTTTTCTTGCCGGAGGAGCCGGGAATAAAGAAGAGTATGAGCAGATAGTAGAGCTTGCGAAAAAATGTCCGTATAAGGTGACATTTTTAGGCAAGCTTCCACAGAAAGAGCTGGCAAAGGTCTACAATTCCTGTGACATCTTTGCACTTCTGTCATTCTCTGAAGGACTGCCTCTTACGGTCATTGAGGCGCTTGCATGCGGAGACAGAGTAGTCATGACAGACTTGCCCGGAGTGAAAGAATGGATTGATACTTATGCGCCGGGGGCAGATATAAGATATGTGACACTGCCATTGATGCGTAATGTGGATGAGGCAGTTCCTGCGACACTGCCGGATTTTGAAAGGCGGATCGGTCAGAGAATCTGGGAGTCTGTGGAGGCAGGTAAAACAAAAGAAGTAGATGTCAGCGGACTTTCCTGGACAAAAATTGCAGGCGAAGTGCTGAAAGTATTATCTCTGATATCATAAAATATATCAAGAAAACAGATGAAAAATGTCATTGACAGTAACACAAAGTTATGATTATAATATATAAAAATATTCGATAAAACAGTTTTGTGAAATGCAATGACGGGGAGGAGTACATAAATACCGGAAGCTAAGAGAGAAGACGGGTGGTGTAAGTTTTCATGAAGGGTTTATGGAAGTAGCCTCTGAGCAGTGAACCGAAAAGATGAATGGCTGATAGTGCTTTTGAAAGAAAGCATCTATAGTTACATGATCTGAGTAGACTTCAACGTCTGTCCCGACGTTACAAGGGAGCAATATCGGATAATCGTTATGGTTTCCCGTATTGACATGAGTGCAGAGAGAATTCTCTGAATTTAGGTGGTAACACGGATGGGATATTCGCCCTAAGCTATTTCGCTTAGGGCGTTTTTCTATATCTGACGGGAAATGCATACTCTGTTGGATATCATGACGAAGCAAAATCTGGGAATGTTAAAGGAGGAAGACATTTATGAAGAAAATCAGTGGCAATAAGTTATTAGTAAAAGCCTTAAAAGAAGAAGGAGTAGATACTCTGTTCGGTTATCCTGGGGCATGTACCATTGATATCAGTGACGAACTTTACAAGCAGGATTTTACGAAAGTAATCTTGCCAAGGCAGGAAGTGGCACTTGTCCATGAGGCCGATGCCTATGCAAGATCTACCGGAAAAGTCGGTGTTTGCCTTGTCACAAGTGGTCCGGGAGCAACGAACTTGGTAACAGGTCTTGCAACAGCATATTATGATAGTGTTCCGCTTGTGTGCTTTACCGGTCAGGTGTCCAGACATCTGATTGGAAATGATGCATTTCAAGAGGTTGACATTGTAGGAATTACAAGAAGTATCACCAAATATGGAGTAACGGTGCGAAATAGAGAAGACCTTGGGAGAATATTAAAAGAAGCATTTTACATTGCAAGAACAGGACGTCCAGGTCCGGTCCTTATCGATCTTCCAAAAGATGTTATGGGAGAACTTGGAAGCGCAGAATATCCGGAAACTGTTAATATCCGTGGTTATAAGCCGAATACAAGCGTACATATCGGACAGTTAAAACGTGCGATCAAAATGCTTGGACGTGCAAAAAAACCATTATTTTTAGCAGGTGGAGGTGTGATTATTTCCCGTGCAAACGAAGTATTTACCAAATTGGTGGAGAAGACGAATATTCCGGTCGTAACAACAGTAATGGGACGCGGGGCAATTCCGACAAACCACCCACTCTACATCGGAAATCTTGGAATGCATGGAGCATATGCCTGCAATATGGCTGTCAGTGATTGTGATCTGCTGTTTTCAATCGGAACTAGGTTCAATGACCGAATTACCGGAAAGCTGCATTCATTTGCACCGAATGCACAGATTGTACATATCGATATTGATACAGCTGCAATTTCAAAAAATGTACAGGTAGATATTCCGATTGTTGCAGATGCAAAAGATGCGATCGAGAAGATGTTAGAGTATGTAGAGCCGAATGAGACATCAAAGTGGCTGGAACGGATTGAAAGCTGGAAAGAGGAACATCCTCTGAAAATGAAAGAAAAACCGATCATGACACCTCAGGATATTATCGAGACGATCAACCGTATGTTTGATGAAGCAATTATTGTAACTGATGTAGGACAGCATCAGATGTTCACGGCTCAGTTTGCTGAGATTACACAGAAGAAGAGACTTCTTATGTCAGGTGGACTTGGAACAATGGGGTATGGACTTCCGGGAGCGATTGGTGCTAAAATCGGTAATCCGGATGTACCGGTCATTTCCATCTCCGGTGACGGTGGGATGCAGATGAATATTCAGGAACTTGCAACAGCAGTATTAGAGGAACTTCCAATCATTAGCTGTATTTTTAATAATTATAACCTTGGAATGGTTCGCCAGTGGCAGAAATTATTCTATGGAAAACGTTACTCTATGACGAATTTACGATCCGGTGCTGCAAGCAGAAGGGCAGCAGATGATGAGAATTTTGAATATCCGGAGTATACACCGAACTTTATCAAACTGGCAGAAAGTTATGGCGCAGTAGGAATCCGTGTGGAGAAAAAAGAAGATATTGAGCCTGCATTCAGAGCAGCACTTGAAAATAAACACAGACCGACGATTATCGAGTTTATGATCGATCCGGAGGATCTTGTATACCCAATGATCAAACCGGGCGGAACTCTGGAAGAGCTGATCATGGATTGTTAGAAAGGAGAAAGGAATTATGAGTGGAACAAATAATGGAATGAAAAAACGCTGGATATCACTTTATGTAGAAAATCAGGTAGGTGTTTTGTCTAAAATTTCCGGACTCTTTTCTGGAAAGTCATATAATCTGGACAGCCTTACTGTAGGAACAACAGAAGATCCGACTGTATCCAGAATGACAATAGCAACGGTCAGTGACGATGAGACGTTTGAACAGATCAAAAAGCAACTCAACCGTACGGTAGAGGTTATTAAAGTCATTGATTTTACAGATGTTTTTGTAAGAATGAAAGAAATTATGTACATTAAAGTTCAAAAATGTACACCGGAGGATAAGGTAGAATGTTTCCAAATCGCAGAGACGTTTAAGGCAAAAGTTATTGACTACGGAAGAGATAGTCTTTTGCTGGAATTTGTACAGACAGGAACCAAAAATGACGCAGTTATCAAGCTGATGAAAGAAGAGTTCAAGAGTATTGAAGTTGTGCGTGGAGGAAGCGTTGGAATTGAGTCTATTAGTATGATGGAAAGATAATCCCAAAAAAACAGAGCACACTCTTGAATTTTGGATATGATGGTATTATAATAATGTCAGTAGAATAGTTAAAAATTAAAGTTATATAGATGAACGGAGGAAATTATCATGGAGAAAAAGAACATTGACTGGTCAAACATCGGATTTGGCTACATGCAGACAGATAAGAGATATGTATCCAACTACAAAGACGGAGCATGGGATGAAGGAACTCTTACCTCCGACGCAACCATAACAATCAGCGAGTGCGCAGGTGTACTTCAGTATGCGCAGACATGCTTTGAAGGAATGAAAGCTTACACAACAGAAGACGGACATATCGTAACTTTCCGTCCGGATTTAAATGCAGCAAGAATGGCTGATTCAGCAGCAAGACTTGAGATGCCGGTATTCCCAGAGGACAGATTCGTAGATGCAATCAAACAGGTCGTAGCAGCTAATGCAGCATATGTACCGCCTTACGGGTCAGGAGCTACACTTTATGTAAGACCGTATATGTTTGGTTCCAGTCCGGTTATCGGAGTAAAACCTGCAGAGGAGTATCAGTTCCGTGTATTTGCTACACCAGTTGGACCATACTTTAAAGGCGGCGCTAAGCCGATCACAATTAAGGTTTCAGACTTTGACCGTGCCGCACCGCATGGAACAGGTCATGTAAAAGCAGGTCTTAACTATGCAATGAGCCTTCATGCAATCGTGACAGCACATGGAGAAGGATACGATGAGAATATGTATCTGGATGCTGCAACAAGAACAAAAGTAGAAGAGACAGGTGGAGCAAACTTTATCTTCGTAACAAAAGACAATAAAGTCGTAACACCGAAGTCATCTACAATCCTTCCTTCTATTACAAGACGTTCTCTGATGTATGTAGCAGAGCATTATCTTGGACTGGAAGTAGAAGAAAGAGAAGTATACCTTGATGAAGTAAAAGACTTTGCAGAGTGTGGACTTTGTGGAACAGCAGCAGTTATTTCACCAGTTGGCAAGATTGTAGATCATGGAAAAGAAATCTGCTTCCCAAGTGGAATGGAAGAGATGGGACCAGTTACAAAGAAGCTGTATGAGACATTGACAGGAATCCAGATGGGTCACATTGAAGCACCAGAGGGCTGGATCTGCAAGATCTGCTAGGATTGAGAAAAAGCCAGGCACAAGAACAATCACAGACTCTACATTGTTTTCAGATAATATAAGATTCATATGCGAGATGAGGTTGACGGGAAAATGAGAATTTTGTAAAATAATGTCAAGACATATGGAGCGGGACAGAAACGCGAAAATCTGTCCCGCTCTTTTCGCAATATAAATAGAAACTGTGAGTGTATTATATTCCATTGATTCTGTTATCTATGGGCAAGAAATGAAAAGGAACTTGGAGAGATGCTGGAGTTTGCCAATGCAGCAGCATCTATTGTAACAACAAGAAAAGGGGCGCTTCGGGTAATGCCCAAGTTAGAGGAGATTTTGCATGTGCAAAGAGGAGTGTAAGTCAGAAGAAATGAAATATCGCCTGGCGGAAGCTGTGAAAGTCTGCATGAAGACGACATCGGTGGAGAAGATTACGGTAAAGGAAATCGTAGATGCGTGCGGAACGACCAGACAGACATTTTACCGGCATTTTCAGGATAAATACGACCTGGTTAACTGGTATTTTGATAAGATCATTCTGGAATCATTTGAACATATGGGAGAAGGCGAGACCATCTATGAAGGACTGGTGAAAAAATTTCAGTATATTCAGAAAGAGAAACTTTTCTTTAAAATGGCATTTAAATCTGATGATCAGAACTGTCTGAGAGACCATGATTTTGAACTGATTCTGGCATTTTATTCAGACCGGATCCAGGAAAAATCCGGAAAGCCATTGTCGGAAGATTTAAAATTCCTGCTGGAAATGTATTGCCAGGGTTCTATTTACATGACTGTACAATGGGTGTTTGGAAGGGTGAAACGCACGCCGGAGGAACTGGCAGCAGATCTCGTGAAAGCAATGCCGGAAGAACTGGCGGGGGTGTTTGAAAGACTGGATCTTTTATGATCCGGTCACGTTACATTTTCATAATTTTGTAACTTTCATTTTTTTAATAACATTGTTAAAATAAAAACATAAAAGCTGAATAAGAGCAAATTATGTCATGTAAGAAAAGGAGAGATTGAAATGGCAAACAGAATTATGCTGAATGAGACATCTTATCACGGAGCAGGAGCAATCAAGGAGATTGCAACAGAGGCAAAATCAAGAGCATTTAAGAAAGCATTTGTATGCTCTGATCCAGACCTGATCAAATTTGGGGTAACAAAGAAAGTGACAGATGTATTAGATGAGGCTGGACTCGCATATGAGATTTATTCTGACATCAAAGCCAATCCTACGATTCAGAACGTACAGAATGGTGTTGCAGCATTCAAGAGTGCTGAGGCTGATTACATTGTAGCAATCGGTGGAGGATCTTCCATGGATACAGCAAAAGCAATCGGTATCATTATTGCTAATCCGGAATTCGAGGATGTAAGAAGTCTGGAAGGTGTTGCGCCAACTAAGAAACCTTGTGTACCGATCATTGCAGTTCCGACAACAGCAGGTACAGCAGCAGAGGTTACGATCAACTACGTTATTACAGATGTAGAGAAGAAGAGAAAATTTGTCTGTGTTGACCCACATGATATGCCGGTCATCGCAGTTGTAGACCCGGATATGATGTCCTCTATGCCAAAAGGACTGACAGCTTCCACAGGTATGGATGCTCTTACACATGCAATCGAAGGATATACAACAAAGGCTGCATGGGAGATGACAGATATGTTCCATATCAAAGCAATCGAGATTATTTCCAAATCCTTAAGAGGAGCAGTTGCAAATGAGAAAGAGGGTCGTGAGGGAATGGCTCTTGGACAGTATATCGCAGGAATGGGATTCTCAAACGTAGGTCTTGGAATTGCTCATTCTATGGCTCATACACTTGGAGCTGTTTATGACACACCACATGGTGTTGCATGTGCTATGATGCTTCCAATCGTTATGGAGTACAATGCTGACTGCACAGGCGAGAAATACAAAGAGATCGCAAGAGCTATGGGTGTCAAAGGTGTTGATGATATGTCTGTAGAAGAATACAGAAAAGCAGCAGTAGACGCTGTTTCGCAGCTTTCTATCGACGTTGGAATCCCAACAAAACTGGAAGCGTTAAAAGAAGAAGATCTTGACTTCTTAGCTGAGTCTGCACACGCAGATGCATGCGCTCCGGGTAATCCGAAAGACGCAAGCGTTGAAGATCTGAAGAATTTGTTCAGAAAATTAATGTAATGATGCCAGAGCGGATTGTGGGAGTGCAAAGCATGGAGTAATCCGCATGCATCATGCATTATTACATAATCTAAGATAAGAGAACTCCTGACATTGATATCCAGTGCCAGGAGTTTTTAATATTCCGAAAAAATAAAATGAGAAGAAAACAGTATAAAACAGTATAAAACAGTTGACAACTGTTATATACTGTTTTATACTGTTTATAACGAAGGAGGAGTTTTATGGATATCATAGTAAACCATTCATCCATGCAGCCAATCTATGAACAGATTGGAAATCAGATAAAAGAAAAGATCATGCATGGTATATTAAAAGCAGATACCCCGCTCCCGTCAGTTCGTACTTTAGCTAAAGAACTTAAGGTCAGTGCATTGACCGTGAAAAAAGCATATGATGCTCTGGAAGAAGAAGGATTTGTAATTACGATTCATGGAAAAGGAAGTTTCGTAGCATTTGCAGATCAGGGGCTGATGCTGGAGAAGAAGAAAAAGGAAGTGGAAGCTGATTTGGAGATGGCCATCCGAAAAGGCAAAAGCTGTGGAATGACGGATCAGGAATTACTGGAGTTGTTTCAGATTGTTTTGGAGGATTGATAAGTATGTTGAAATTTGAGGGTGTGAAAAAGCACTATGAAGATTTTGAACTGGATCTTACCCTGGAAGTACCGGAAGGTTATGTTACCGGACTGATCGGAGCCAATGGTGCAGGAAAAAGTACAGCGTTTAAAGCAGCATTAGGTCTGATCAGACCAGACGCAGGTGTTGTAAAGATGCTGGGAAAAAATGTAGAAGATTTTACAGTGCAGGATAAAGAGTGGATTGGAGTTGTTCTGGCTGATTCCGGTTTCAGTGGATATTTACGTGTGAAAGATATACTTCCGATGCTTGAAAGTATGTACCATAAGTTTCAGAAAGAAGATTTCCTGGAAATGTGCAAAAAATACCAGTTGCCATTAGACAAAAAGATCAAGGAGTTTTCAACGGGAATGAAACGTAAATTACAGATTGCAGCGGCAGTTTCACATGGCGCAGATGTGTTGCTTCTGGACGAACCGACCGCAGGACTTGATGTTATGGCAAGAGATGATATGCTGGAAATTTTAAGAGAATATATGGAAACTCCGGGACGTTCTATTCTGATTAGTTCACACATTTCCACAGATCTGGAAGGAATCTGTGATGACATTTATATGATTGATGAAGGAAAGATTCTTTTGCATGAAGAGACCGACAAACTTTTGGATCAGTATGGACTTTTAAAGGTGAAGGCAGACCAGTACGAGGCGCTTGAAAAGGAGTACATTTTGGCGCATAAGAAAGAAGAGTATGGTTATAGCTGCCTGACAAATGAACGGCAGTATTATCAGGAAAACTATCCGGATATCACTATTGAAAAAGGGAAAATTGATGATGTGATCATTATGATGAAAAGGGGGAAGCAAGAATGAAAGGATTGTTGATCAAAGATTACAAACTCATGTTGGGACAAAAATCCTTTTTGGGAATGGCAGCTCTTATGGCGGTGTTATATCTCGTTATTTATAAAGACCCTACATTTGCTGTTGTATTCATTACGGTCATGTGTACTATGTTTACAATTAGTACACTAAGTTATGATGAATATGAAAATGGAATGGCTTATTTGTTCACACTTCCAATCAGTAGAAACATATATGTATTAGAAAAGTATGCATTTGCATTGGTGAATAGCATCGTGACAGGAGTGATCATGTATGCTATGGCATATGGTGTCGTTAAAATCCGTGGACTGGCGATATCACAAAGTGATATGTATTCAGGTTTGGCCGGTGCCTGCTTTGTATCAATTATTATGATAAGCTATATGATTCCGTTGTATATAAAGTTCGGAATGGAAAAGAGCAGAATTGTGTCAGTAAGCGGAATGGCAGCCATATTTTTAATACTGTACCTGGGAATAAAAATATCAAAAGAACGAAATGGGTCGATAATGAAAATCATAAGTCGAGCTGAAAAATTAAGTGATGGAATTGTAATTTTACTGATTTTTGCAGTTTCGGTTATCCTAATTTGCATTTCAGTAGTGTGCGCAATGAAAGCAATGAAAAAGCGCGAATTTTAAAAAGGGACAGGTGTGAGAAACAGTAAAGACTGAGAATACGTGATGGTAAAAAAATTGGGGACGGGGTTTTTTAGAAAAACCCCGTCCCCAATTTTTAAAAAATGCAGTTTTATTGTCTGTGGCTTGCAATTATCAGCCGTACTGTCCGGTACAGATAAGGCTTATATTCTTCGATGGACAGTGGTTCGTTATATAAAATCGAATTATATGCCGTGGATCCGGTCAGTTCTACGATGGTGAATAGCATAACGTCCGGACATTCGTATTTGTAAGAATCTTCATTAACGAGATTGAGAAATTCTTCATAAAAATCTGGTTCAGTCCGTTCTTCGGTGAGAAGGGCGGAGCGAAGTGCGCCCATGACTAGATTCTTGGAAATAAAGTTTAACAATGCCTTATTGCTGGCGAGAGCATCTATAATGTAATCAATGATAAAGATTAATTGTTCTTCCAGCCCGGAAATGTCTGCTTTCCGTAATGCTTTTGCTGCTTTCTCAAATAGTTCATGAGTCTTGAAAGCGGTAAGTTTATTCTTGATATCATATTTGTCTTTAAAATATAAATAAAAAGTTCCTTTTGCAACACCGGCTTTTTCTACAATATCAGAAATAGCAGTAGCATGGATACCTTTTGTGGTAAAAAGTTCGTATGCGGTGTTGAAGAGGGCTTCTTTTTTCTTCTTTTTATTTTCGTCTACTTTTCCCATGATTATCCTCTTTTCTGTTCAACAGCAATTATAACTGTACGGCAAGGTAATGTGCAAGTTAATTTTTTGCTTAAAGGTAGAAAACGTGAGTGTATTTCTAATGTATGATTGTAAAAGTAATGTGTCATATTTTTGTTGATGAAAATATCTTAGCACAAAAATGACTAATAGTCAAAAAATATATTGACTATTGGTCATTTTTGGTGTATTATTCTGTTTGAAAAAGAAAATGACTAACGGTCATAAATGAAAGGGAGAAGGAGTTATGGTTAACTTTGGAAAGAAAGTGGTGAAATACAGAGTATTGATACTGATACTTGGCGTGCTGTTGCTGATTCCGTCAGTCTTCGGTTATCTGAATACCCGGGTCAATTATGATGTGCTGACTTATCTTCCAGACAATATCGAGACGATGAAAGGACAGGATATTCTAGTGAATGATTTTGGAACCGGAGCATTTTCTATGTTCATTGTTGATGGTATGGAAGAGAAAGATGTAGCGGAACTGAAAGAGAAGATTGAAAAAGTCGATCATGTGGCAAATGTAATATGGTACGACTCTATTGCAGATATTTCCGTGCCGATGAGTATGTTGCCGGACGACATTTACGATGTATTTAATTCCGATACCGGAACGATGATGGCGATTTTCTTTGATGAGGGAACATCTTCAGATGGAACGATGGATGCAATTGCACAGATTCGGAAAATTGCCGGCAAGCAATGTTTTTTAAGTGGAATGTCCGCAGTAGTTACGGACACGAAGAATCTGGCAGAAAAAGAGACTCCGGTCTATGTACTGATTGCCGTTATTTTGGCGGTCATTGTACTTGGACTGACAATGGAATCATTTTTCGTACCATTACTTTTTATGCTGAGTATCGGAATGGCAATCATTTACAATCTGGGAAGTAACTATTTTATGGGAGAAATTTCTTATATTACGAAAGCGTTGGCAGCGGTATTGCAGCTAGGTGTTACGTTAGATTATTCCATTTTCCTGATGCACAGTTATGAAGAACAGCAGGTGAGATACGACGGAGATAAGAAGCGTGCCATGGCACATGCGATTTCCCAGACATTTTCATCTGTTATGGGAAGTTCCATTACAACAATTGCCGGATTCATTGCATTATGCTTTATGTCCTTTACACTGGGACTGGATATTGGAATCGTTATGGTAAAAGGAGTTATCTTTGGAGTGATTGCATGTGTGACCATTCTTCCGTCTATGATTCTTTGTTGTGACAAAATCATTGAGAAGACGAAACACAAACCATTCCTCCCGGATATTGGAAGAATTTCTGACAAGGTTACGAAACGATACCTGGTATATGTAGTATTGTTTTTGCTATTCTTATTTCCTGCAATTTATGGAAATAACCATACAGCAGTTTATTACAACCTGGACGAGACATTACCAAAGGATCTGCCAAGTATCATTGCAAATGAAAAGTTAAAAGAAGATTACGATATGAATACAACGCACATGATTCTGGTGGACAGTTCCGTATCTTCAACAGATGTCAATAAAATGATAAAAGAAATGGATAAGGTAGACGGTGTCAAATGGGCACTTGGGCTGGACTCTCTTGTAGGTCCGTCAGTTCCGTCTGATATGATTCCGGAGTCCGTATCCAGTATGCTGAAAAATGATAAATATCAGCTGCTTCTTGTAAACTCTGAATATAAGGTAGCATCTGATGAAGTCAATGCCCAGATTAAGACATTGAATAAGATTTTGCACAAATATGATAAGACCGGAATGCTGATTGGTGAAGGACCGCTGACCGCAGATCTGATTGATATTACAGATCAGGATTTTAAGACAGTCAGTGCAGTATCCATTGGAATTATATTTGTCATTATCCTTGTGTTATTCAAATCCATTTCACTTCCGGTCATTCTGGTAGGTGTTATTGAATTTGCAATCTTTGTAAATATGGGAATTCCTTATTACACAGGCACGAAGCTTCCGTTTGTTGCTTCTATCGTTATCGGAACGATTCAGCTGGGATCTACGGTTGACTATGCAATCCTGATGACGACAAGATATAAGCGTGAACGAAACCATGGGGCAAATAAACATGATGCCATTACGACAGCCCACCGTGTATCAGCACAGTCCATTATGGTCAGTGCCTTAAGCTTCTTCGCAGCGACCATCGGAGTCGGACTTTATTCCAACATTGATATGATCAGTTCGCTGTGTATCCTGATGGCAAGGGGAGCGCTGATAAGTATGGTAGTCGTAATCTTCGTACTGCCATCCATGTTTATGGTATTTGACAAAGTAATCGTAAAAACAAGTAAAGGTTTTCTGCCGAAAGAGGCATAAGATTCACAGGAGGGATCACTATGAACGGAAATAAAAAAATCGCAAAAAAAATTGTAGCAGGATCTATGGCAGTTATGATGGCTGCCGGACTTGCCGGAACATATGAATATCACAATAATGTCATGCAGGTACAGGCAGCAGAGCAAAAGGACAAAGACACTCAGGAATTAAAAGAGACTGCGGAAAATGTATTGGCAGACCACGCAACAGATTCTGAGGATACAGGATTTTCAAAAGAGGAATCTGTGTATGTAAAAGCAGATGCAAGTGGAAATGTAAAGGAAACGACGGTATCTGAATGGCTGAAAAATCCGGAAAAAGGAACCATTTCTGACACATCTGAATTGAAAGATATTAAAAATGTAAAAGGTGACGAAACATTTGAGACAGGAAGCAACAACAACGTAAGCTGGAAGTCTGAAGGAAATGACATTTACTATCAGGGAACAATAGATAAAGAGCTCCCGGTAGATGTGAAAGTATCCTACAAACTGGATGGAAAGAGCATTTCCCCGAAAGATCTGAAAGGTAAAAGCGGAAAGGTTGAGATTCAGTTTAGCTATGACAACAAATCAAAACAGACTGTCAATGTAAATGGTGAAGATGTAGAAATGTACACACCATTTACCATGGTCAGTGCAATGATGCTTTCCTCTGATGAGTACAGCAATGTGTCTGTTGAAAATGGAAAACTTATTTCTGACGGAGATAAAAATATTGTAGTCGGAGTTGCATTCCCGGGACTTGCAAATAATCTGAATCTGAAAGATCTGGATATGGACATTGATATTCCGGAGACAGTAACAATTACAGCAGATGTCAAAGATGCAACAGTCGGAACAAGTATTACAATGACTTCCGCAGAGCTGATGAATGAATTCGGACTGGACGACATCGACAGCTTTGATGACTTGCAGGATTCTATCGATGATCTGGAAGATGCAACAAATCAGTTGGTAGATGGATCAAAGGAAGCAGCAGATGGATCAAAAGAGCTGGCAGACGGAGCTGGAACATTGAATGACGGAGCCGGAACACTGGCAAGTGGAGCCGGAACACTGGCGGACGGTGTGAATACACTGGATGAAAAGAGTGGAACACTGGTAAGCGGAGTGAACACACTGGCGAGCGGAGTGCAGGCATACACTGGTGGAGTAGAAGAATTATATGCTGGAAGTAATAAACTGGCAGTAGGAGCAGAAAGCGCAGCAACAGGAGCTGCAGGAGTGGCAACAGGAGCTGCTGGAATAAATCAAGCAATTAATGGAGAGGGTGGAGTGAGTGACTCTGTAAATACACTTGCTGGATATGCGACATCAGTAAATAATGGTTTAGGAGGAATTAGTGCTGCAGTTAATGGAGGGGTAAGTGCATTGCAGTCTATTACCCAAGATAGTATAAAAGCAAGTGTGACTTCAACAGGCGCAACAGCTAAAATAACTATTACAAAAGATGAGATTGCAGCTAAAATAAAAGATACAGACTCCACATTATCAGCGAATCAGATTAATGCTCTTGCAAATGCAGTTTATGCCCAGGTATCAGACGAGAGTGCAATAGAAGTACAACAGGGTACAGTTGAGTTAAATGATACTGGAAAAACAATTGCAAATGGCGCCTCTCAAGCATTAGGAGGGTTGAAACAAGTTCAGATAGGAATGCCAACCATTACAAAAGGTGCAGAAGGTGTTGCAACAGGACTTAGTGCATTATCTGGAAATATGGAGCAGCTTGGAACAGTAACAGCAACAGTTGCAGACGGAAGCACATCACTGAAAGAAGGTGTTGGACAATTACAGACAGGAATTGGAGCACTTCAGGCAGGTGCTAAAAAGCTTCATGATAATAGCAGTACATTAAATGCTGGTTTGACAACTCTTAAAGACGGTGGTGCCCAGCTTGCAAATGGTGTTAGCCAGTTAGCAAGTGGTGCTAATCAGGTTGCTGACGGAGCCGGAACATTGGCTGGTGGAACTCAGACATTATTAGATGGAGCCAACACATTAGCAGATGGAAACCAGACTCTGGCAGATGGAATGCAGGAGTACAAAGAAGAAGCAATTGATAAATTGACAGATCTCTTTAATGGAGATATTAGCGGTGTGACAGATCGAATTGATGCAATGACTAACCTTGCAAAAGAGTATAAATCATTTGCAGGAATCAGTGACGGAGTATCCGGAACAACAAAATTCATCATCGAGACAGAAGGTATCGATGACTAGTTATTTCTTTATTACAAATGTAAAGAAAAATAAACAAACACAGGGCGGGAGTGAAACGACTTCCGTCCTGTGTTTGTTTATTTCTTAAGGAAAAGATAAGAAAACACTTCTTGTGTTCATCACATGACTATGCGATTCTATCTACATGCAGACGATGGTTCTAATTATCTGCAAAGTATCTATATTAATTTCATTCATTTTCGGAGCCGGAAGAATCGGCAGTAATTCCCAAAGTGATGATAAGCAGACAGATAAATGAAGTTAAAAAATGATGTGAAATTATGTTCATATACTGGAATATACTGAAAGTATATGTTAATCTATAAGTAGAAATCATAGCATTTTCTTTTGAACAGACATTTATCTGCAAAAAGAAAGCAGAAGCTATAGCAACAAATTCCGAGCATCAGGCGAAGCTTTTAAAAGAACTGGGGCTGTAGACGACATGTTTAATATATATACTAGTAGTTTTCGATAGTTTTCAGAAGCAAAATCTGCATTGTTTACTAGTTGGCATATCCGGAAAAATAAGATATAATGGACGATGGTAACGGATGCGCTACCTGGAATATGATACGAAAGTATAGAAGGAGTCTTTCTGAATATGGAAGCTTATACGAGTTTTGCGAGGGTATATGATATCTTTATGGATAATGTGCCGTATAAAGAGTGGGCGGATTATCTGGGGAAAATATTAAAGGAATATGGAATTGATGACGGGCTTGTTCTGGATCTTGGCTGTGGAACTGGAAGCATGACAGAAATGCTGGCTTCATCCGGTTATGATATGATCGGTGTGGATAATGCAGAAGAGATGCTGGAGATTGCCATGGAGAAGAAGGTCGAGAGTGGACATGATATTTTGTATCTTCTTCAGGATATGCGGGAATTTGAATTATACGGAACGGTCAGAGCGGTTATAAGTGCCTGCGATTCTGTGAACTATATTACGGACGATGAGGACCTGACGGAAGTTTTCCGGTTGGTGAATAATTATCTGGATCCGGAAGGGCTGTTTGTATTTGATTTTAATACGGAGTATAAGTATCGGGAGATACTTGGAGAACAGACAATTGCAGAAGACCGTGAGGAATGCAGCTTTATCTGGGATAATTATTACGATGAAGACGAACGGATCAATGAATATGAACTGACTCTTTTTGTGCGGGACGAAGAACAACCACAGCTTTATCGTAAGTATCAGGAAGAACATTTTCAGAGAGCATATACGCTGGAGCAGATCAGACATATGCTTACGGAGGCAGGACTTGAATATGTAACTGCCTACGATGACTATACAAAAGAAAGTCCACATGACCGGAGTGAGAGAATCTGCGTCGTGGCAAGAGAACATGGGAAAGGATTGGCATAAGATAGATGATGGAAGATTATATTGTAAGAGCGACGGCAGCAGGAGGACAGATGCGTGCATTTGCTGCGACAACGAAAAACCTTGTAGAGTCTGCAAGAGTGCATCATAATACAAGCCCGGTTGCGACTGCGGCACTTGGAAGGACACTGACAGCAGGGGCAATCATGGGAAGTATGATGAAAAATGATACAGATATGCTGACACTTCAGATTCGTGGAGACGGCCCAATCGAGGGCATCACTGTAACTGCAGACAGCCATGCAAATGTAAAAGGATATGTTGGAAATGCGGACGTGATGCTTCCGCCAAAGAATGGCAAGCTGGACGTCGGAGGAGCAGTTGGTATCGGTCTTTTACAGGTGATTAAAGATATGGGACTGAAAAAGCCTTATGTGGGACAGACAATTCTTGTAAGCAGTGAGATCGCAGAAGATCTGACTTATTATTTTGCGAGTTCCGAGCAGGTACCTTCCTCAGTGGGACTTGGTGTTCTGATGAATAAAGATAATACTGTACGCTGTGCAGGTGGATTTATTATTCAGTTGATGCCATTTGCAACAGAAGAGACTATCAGCCAGTTGGAGGAGAATCTGAAGGATGTGACTTCTGTTACAGATTTTCTGGACAAGGGCTATACACCGGAGCAGATGTTAGAGAAACTGATCGGACATCTGGATCTTGAAATCACAGATACTATTCCAACACAGTTTTACTGTAATTGTTCGAAAGAACGCGTAGAGCAGGCAGTTGCAAGTATCGGAAAGAAAGACATTCAGGAAATGATCGATGAAGGAAAAGACATTGAAGTAAAATGTCATTTTTGCAATACGGCATATAACTATACAGTCGAAGACTTGAAGAACATTCTGAAAAGAAGTAAGAAATAATCAGGTGAATAGACCGGATAATAGAATAGTAGAGAGAGAATTGCGGTCAAATTTATGACCGCAATTCATTATAAGATATTAGATGTAAATTTATATGGAGGAAGATTATGAGACATGGTTTTATAAAAGTCGCGGCAGCAACACCGGATATCCGGGTAGCGGATGTGGATTACAATAAAGGGCAGATTATAAAGCAGATGGATGAGGCAGCAGAAGCAGGTGCCAAGATTATTGTATTTCCGGAGCTTTGTATTACAGGATATACATGCAGTGATCTTTTCCTTCAGGATATTTTATTAAATAGTGCGAAAAAAGCACTTGTAGAAATTGCAGAACATACAAAAAATCTGGATGCGCTTGTGTTTGTGGGAGTCCCTATTGCAGTTGGCGGGGAACTTTATAATGTAGCAGCAGCTTTGAACCATGGAAATATATTAGGTTTCACAACGAAGAGCTTTCTGCCCAATTATGGGGAATTCTATGAGATGCGCCAATTCCGTCCGGGACCGAAAAAAGCAGAGAAAATTCTGTTTGGCGGAAAAGAGATCCCATTTGGACCGCAGCTTTTATTTGTGGAAAATCAGATAGCTAATCTGATCGTGTCAGCAGAAATCTGTGAGGACGTGTGGTCACCGGTTCCACCGAGCATTGAGGCGGCAAGAGAGGGAGCGACTGTGATCGTCAACTGTTCGGCCAGTGATGAGACGATTGGAAAGGCTTCTTACCGGGAGGCATTAATTTCCGGGCAGTCTGCAAGGCTGATCAGCGGGTATATCTATGCCAACGCAGGAGAAGGTGAATCGACTACAGATCTTGTATTTGGCGGACATAATCTGATCGCGGAAAATGGAACGATTCTGGCAGAGGCGAAGAGATTTTCGAACGGGATTATTTATACAGAATTTGATGTGCAGAAAATTGCGAATGAACGCAGAAAAAATACGACATTTACAGAGACACAGGAACATGTACTTCCGAGGATTCCGTTTGGATTAGAACAGACAGAAACTATTCTTACAAGAACATTTCCGTCCAGACCATTCGTTCCTCGTGATGATCAGGAGAGGGCAAAGCGCTGTGAGGAGATTTTAACAATTCAGGCAATGGGACTGAAAAAGCGGCTTGCACATACTCATGCAAAAAGTGCAGTAGTTGGAATATCCGGAGGTCTGGATTCTACATTAGCACTGCTTGTAACAGCCAAGGCATTTGATGCACTGGGACTTGAGCGCAGCGGTATTACGGCAGTGACCATGCCGTGTTTTGGAACGACAGACAGAACGTATCAGAATGCATGTAAAATGTCTCTGAAAGTCGGAGCAACTCTCAGAGAAGTCAGAATCGGTGATGCAGTTATGCAGCATTTTAAAGATATTGGACATGACCCACAAGACCACAGCGTAACTTATGAGAATTCACAGGCAAGGGAACGGACACAGGTGCTTATGGACATTGCTAATCAAACGGGAGGACTTGTAATCGGAACCGGAGATATGTCGGAGCTGGCACTTGGCTGGGCAACCTACAATGGAGATCATATGTCTATGTACGGAGTAAATGCTTCCGTGCCAAAGACGCTGGTCAGACATCTGGTTCATTATTTTGCAGATACTTGTGAAGATTCATCGTTGAAAGAAGTGCTTTATGATGTGCTTGATACGCCGGTAAGTCCGGAACTTCTGCCGCCAAAAGACGGTGAAATCGCGCAGAAGACAGAAGATCTTGTAGGACCATATGAACTTCATGACTTTTTCCTGTATTATTTCCTGAGAATGGGATATGAGCCAGGAAAGATTTACCGGATCGCGAAGCTTTCCTTTGCCGGGGAGTATGACGACGAAACAATTTATAAATGGCTTCGTACGTTTTGCTGGAGATTCTTTTCACAGCAGTTTAAGAGGTCCTGTCTGCCGGATGGTCCGAAGGTCGGAACGGTTGCATTGTCTCCGAGAGGCGACTGGAGAATGCCAAGTGATGCGTGTGTAGCATTGTGGATACAGAATCTTGAAAAAGAGGCGGGAAAATAACGTCTATAAAGGTAATAAGAGATCAAAAAAAGGAACATAGCCGAATTATAAAGATTACGGGAATGTTCCTTTTTTGTTGCCAAGCATACGACAAAAAGGTCCGGTGGACCTTTTTTAGTTTTACAAGTAAATGAAAAGTTTTATAATTGGATGTTCTTGAAAAGATCGCCAAGGCTTGTTCCGATGCCTTCGCTCTTTGGAATCTCAACCTTAACTTCTTCCTCCTCCTGGATGTCTTCCTCAAGAGCTTTCATGCTCAGGCTGATCTTGCCATCTTTGACACCGATGACTTTGACCTGAACTTCATCACCTACATTCAGGACATCTTTTGGGAATTTGATACGTTTCTGGCTGATCTGGGAAACGTGTACAAGTCCGGAAAGTCCGTCTTCCAGACGTACAAATGCACCGTAGTTCTGGAGGGATTCTACGGTTCCGGTAAGAACGCTTCCTACTTTGATGTTTGCAATTTTTTCTTCACGCTCTTTTTTCTCTTTTTCTTTGAGAAGTTCACGGGCGGAAAGTACCAGCCGGTTATTTGCCTGATCTACATCAATGACCTGAACTTCGATATCTTTTAACAGATAAGATTCCAGATCTTCGATATAGGATAAAGAAAGTCGGGAAGCAGGAATAAATCCACGGATTCCTTCTACCATTGCGATAGCACCGCCATTTACAATTCCTTCGATTTTTACAGGGAGTACAGTTCCTTTTTCGAGGTAGGACTGAACTACATTCCATGGATTGGCATCATCAAAATGATCTTCCAGATCTGCCATAGTTACATTTTCTTCGTTGAATTCTTCGCTCATAGTATATTCCTTCCTATCAGTAAAATTGTTGCTTTTAGTATAGCATAAATAAACTGCTTGTACAAAGAAAATTAACTATGTTAGAATATGTTGTAGAAAATAAGTAACAGTTCGAGTGAGATATACGAATTATTGGAAAAATGATGAGTATAGCTGAATGCAATCAGAAAAACCGATATGGACTGCTCGAATTAGCAAGAAGATAATAAGGTGATATATATGGGAAAGAAAAAAGAAAAGATTTATGTGATCGGACATAAGAATCCGGATACAGATTCTATCTGTTCCGCGATTGCCTATGCAGATCTGAGGCAGAAAGTGACCGGACAGGTTCATGAGGCAAAGCGGGCAGGACATGTGAATGATGAGACTGCTTATGTACTGGATCGTTTTGGGGTAGAGGCTCCCAAGCTTCTTACAGATGTCAGACTTCAAGTGAGAGATTTGGATATTCACGAGATGCCGGGGCTTAAGCCCAATGCGTCCATTCGTGATACATGGGAGCGTATGCGGCAGGAGCAGGCAAAGACACTGCCAATCGTGAAGGATGATGAGCTGGTAGGAGTTGTATCTACCGGAGATATTGCAAAATCTTATATGGATGTGTATGATAGTGAGATATTATCAAAAGCGAGAACCCAATATCGGAATATTATCAAGACACTGGACGGTACAATGATAACAGGTAATGAGCATGGGTATTTTATGAGAGGAAAAGTAGCAATCGGAGCCTCAAGTCCGAATCTTATGGAAGAGTTTATTGAAAAGGACGATCTGGTGATATTAGGAGATCGTGAGGAAGCGCAGGCATGTGCCGTGAATATTGATGCCAGCTGTATGGTTATCTGCAAAGATGCAGAAGTTTCTCCGAAATTGATTCAGAAGGCAAAAGAACAGAGTATAGTGATCATTCAGACTCCGTATGATACATTTACGACAGCAAGACTGATTAATCAGAGCATTCCGGTGAAGTTTTATATGACCTCTGGACCACTGACTATGTTCCGGATGAATGATTATGTTGATGATATTAAAGATATTATGGCGAAAAAGCGTTTCAGAGATTTCCCGATTCTGGATCGTCATGGCAGATTTAAAGGATTCATTTCCAGACGTCGTTTCCTCGGTGCCAGCAAGAAAAAAGTAATCCTGGTGGATCATAACGAACGGTCACAGGCAGTTGATGGAATTGAGGAAGCAGAAATCATTGAGATTATTGATCATCACAGACTTGGAGATATCGAGACAGTCAGCCCGATTACGTTCCGTAATCAGCCAGTGGGATGCACGGCGACGATTATTAACCAAATGTATGAGGAGAATGAGATCGAAGTTCCAAGAGAGATTGCCGGGCTTTTATGTGGCGCAATTATTTCGGATACATTATTGTTCCGTTCACCGACCTGTACGCCGTTAGATGAAAGGACTGCGAAAAAACTGGCAAAAATTTCAGATATTGACCTGGAGCAGATGGCGCAGGAAATGTTCAATGCAGGAAGCAACTTGAAAGGCAAGAGTGCAGAGGATATCTGTTTCCAGGATTTCAAGCAGTTTACAGTCAACGACACGATATTTGGTGTAGGACAGATCACGTCCATGAGCAAAGAAGAACTGGCAGCTATTTGCGATATGATGACGGAGCATTTGCCAAAGGTACTGGAAGCACATAACCTGAATATGATTTATTTTATGCTGACAGATATTCTGGCAGAATCCACGGAGCTTTTGTGTGTGGGAACCGGTGCGAGAGGAATTGCCCTCAGCGCATTTGATCTTCCGGATAATGCAAAGAGTCTGATATTAAAAGGAGTTGTGTCCAGAAAGAAACAGCTGATACCAGTGCTGGTCGAGACCATGCAGCGGATGTAGAAAGGATAACGTACTATGGGAAAAGAATTATGGAAACCGGGGAATATGGTGTATCCGCTCCCGGCGGTTATGGTAAGTTGTGCGGACAAAGAAGGGCATGACAATATCATTACAATTGCATGGACAGGGACAATCTGTACAAATCCGGCAATGTTATATATATCCGTGCGTCCGACGAGATATTCTTATCATTTGATTAGGGAAAGCGGAGAATTTGTAGTGAATCTGACGACAAAAGATCTGGTAAAAGCGACGGATTGGTGCGGGGTGCGTTCAGGAAGAGATGTGGACAAATGGAGTGAAATGCATCTGACTCGCGGAAATGCTCAGAAACTTATCTATGCTCCGATAATTGAGGAAAGCCCAGTCAATATTGAGTGTCAGGTCGTGAAAGTCGAAGAGTTGGGTTCACACCACATGTTTCTTGCAAAAGTGACCGGCGTGCAGGTGGATGACCGGTTCATGCAGGATAATGGAAAATTTGCACTGAACAAAACAGGACTTCTGGCATATTCCCACGGGGAATATTTTGATCTTGGAAAATCACTTGGAACATTTGGCTACAGTGTGAAAAAGAAGAAAAAGGTGAAAAAGAAAAAATAATAAAGCGCAGGATTTCATATATATAAAGAGACTGGTAGTGCAAAGGTAACAGGTCTCTTTATTATGAAAGAATGGAAATTAAAAAAAGTGATACAGATTCTTACAGCGTGTCTGGCAATGATAGTTGTTTTAAATGTTTCAGGAATTTCTATGAAAACAATGCAAACAATTGATATTAATAAGAAAGAATCAAAAACGAACAGACGAGATTCAAATCTGCAAATGGAGTCAGAAACACGGGAAACAATATCCCGGATTTTGAATGAGCAGATACAGACAGAGCTGCCTCAGATTGCCATTACATTTGATGACGGACCCAGTATGTGCACACCGGCACTTCTTGACGGATTAAAAGAGAGAGGTGTGAAGGCAACATTTTTTCTAGTAGGAGAAAATGTTGAGACCTATCCGGATATTGTGAAACGAATTTATGAAGAAGGACATTTAATTGGAAATCACACGTATCATCATGTTGAGATTACGAAACTTTCTGATGAAGAAGCAATGTATGAAATTAACAAGACTGATGAGCTGATTGCGGCAATTACCGGACAGCGCGTGCAGTATATCCGTCCGCCCTTTGGGGTCTGGAAGAGAGAACTGGAGAATTATCTGGACGTATTACCTGTCATGTGGACGGTAGACCCTTTGGACTGGACTACGGAAAATGCAGATGAAGTTGTGAATAAAGTAGTGTCGCAGGCGAAGGAGAATGATATTATTTTATTACATGATTGTTATAAATCCTCGGTAGAGGCGGCGCTTCGGATCGTAGATCTTTTAAAGGCAGAAGGCTTTGAATTTGTGACAGTAGATAAACTGATTCTTGAGTAAGGAAAACCAGAAGAAATCAGGAAGAATGGAGATAGAAAAAGCATGGATTTGTTTGAATATGCAAGACAGAAAAATATGGATCAGGAGGCACCGCTGGCGTCCAGGCTTCGGCCGACAACGCTGGAGGAAGTGGTAGGACAGCAGCATATTATTGGAAAAGACAAGTTGTTGTACCGTGCAATCAAAGCAGATAAGTTAAGTTCTATTATCTTTTATGGGCCGCCGGGAACCGGTAAGACGACACTGGCGAAAGTGATTGCCCATACGACAAGTGCAGAATTCACCCAGATCAATGCAACGGTGGCGGGCAAGAAAGATATGGAAGAAGTGGTACAGAAAGCGAAAGAGACGCTGGGCATGTATCAGAAGAAGACCATTCTTTTTGTAGATGAGATTCATCGTTTTAACAAAGGACAGCAGGATTATCTGCTTCCATTTGTGGAGGACGGAACAATTATTCTGATTGGAGCTACCACGGAGAATCCTTATTTTGAGGTCAATGGAGCATTAATTTCCCGTTCCAGTATCTTTGAACTTCATCCGCTTGAAAAAGAAGATATCAAAACACTTTTGAAGCGGGCAGTCTATGATCAGGAAAAAGGTATGGGAAGCTATCATGCGGAAATTGACGAGGAAGCACTGGAGTTCCTTGCAGACATTGCAGGAGGAGATGCGAGAAATGCATTGAATGCTATTGAACTCGGGATTCTCACGACAGAGCGAAGTGCGGACGGAAAGATCCATATTACACTTGACGTGGCGTCCGAGTGCATTCAAAAACGTGTAGTGCGCTATGACAAGACAGGAGACAATCATTACGATACAATCTCTGCATTTATCAAAAGTATGAGGGGGTCAGACCCTGATGCGGCAGTATATTATCTTGCAAAAATGCTATATGCAGGGGAGGACGTGAAATTTATTGCCAGAAGGATCATGATCTGTGCATCGGAAGATGTTGGAAATGCAGATCCGATGGCGCTACAAGTGGCTGTGTCAGCAGCCCAGGCAGTAGAGCGGATCGGAATGCCGGAATCGCAGATCATTTTATCTCAGGCAGTGACATATGTGGCAACAGCACCAAAGAGTAATGCGGCAGTCAAAGCAATCAGTGCCGCTATGGAAAACGTAAGAAATTATAAAACTACGGTGCCGGCGCATTTGCAGGATGCTCATTATAAGGGTTCACAAAAACTTGGACATGGTGTGGGTTACAAGTATGCACATGATTATCCGAACCACTATGTGGAACAGCAATACATGCCTTCCGAAATCCCAAAAGCAAAGTTTTATGAGCCGAGTGACAATGGACATGAAAAAGAAATAAAAGAATGGATGGAGTTTTTAAAGAAGAATTCATAGAAAAGCTTGAATTTTTTATAGAGAAAACGTATAATCGAAGCAGAATCTGTACTGTCGTCAGAAATGTGGCGCCAGAGTGTATGTTATTATCAGGAGGAAAAATAAAATGAAGGTATACGATTCAGTAAACAAAACAGAAGTAGAAGTAGACGGAACACAGGGCCTTGTTGACATCATGGTATCCGGACGTCAGGTAGATGTTTATCTTAAAGGAGAGAAATCTGATGCAGATGGATATCTGACATGGGATGTTGAGCACTGGTCAAGCATTGACAAGCAGAGATTTATCCGCTGCTATTCTTACAAAGGAAGGGTTCTGAGCGAGTCTACAGGACACAACATCTACGATTTACAGAACGACTTCAAGCCAGAAGAGGCAGAGAAGATCGAGTTAAGCTAATATAAAAAATCAAAGTAGCTGAAAACAAAAGAATTTAAATCTGTAATAAAGAAACTGACAGATGCAATTTTTCCCAATTGCATCTGTCAGTTTCTTTCGTATAATGGAAAGATTATTTTTTTTCATATTTATTTCACAAAAAAAGTAAGAAATGTTGTTGACAAAAGTCAAATCGAGTGATACATTAATAGTCGAAAGGTGTTAGCACTCCAATATAATGAGTGCTAACAAATCCGAAAGAAGGAGGCATATGATGATTCAGGAACAGGAACTGAGCGAACGAAAATTAAAGATCCTTCAGGCAATCATTAAGAATTATCTGGAGACAGGCGAGCCGGTGGGTTCCAGAACAATTTCCAAGTACACGGATCTGAACTTAAGTTCAGCAACCATTCGTAATGAGATGGCGGATCTGGAAGAACTTGGATATATTTTACAGCCTCATACGTCTGCCGGACGTATTCCTTCGGATAAAGGCTACAGACTCTATGTAGATATGCTGATGGAGCAGAAAGAACAGGAACTAAGTGAGATGCAGGAACAGATGCTTGAGAAAGCAGATAAGATGGATCAGCTTTTGAAACAGGCAGCAAAAGTTCTGGCGAACAGTACAAACTATGCGACACTGGTTTCTTCACCGATGAACAATCGCAACCGGATTAAGTTCATACAGCTTACGATGGTTGATGAGGAACAGATGATTGCAGTGATCGTGCTTGATGGAAATGTGATCAAGAATAAGATCATACATGTAGATGAGCCAATCAACAATGAGAACTTGTTAAAACTCAACATGCTTCTGAACACAACACTTAATGGCATGTCTATAGAAGAGATTAATCTTGGACTGATCGCGAGACTGAAAGAAGGAGCCGGAATCCACAGCGAGGTTGTGGGGAATGTATTGGATGCAGTCGCAGATGTTATTCAGGTCGATGAAGACATGCAGATCTACACAAGCGGTGCAACAAATATTTTTAAATATCCGGAACTCAGTGATAAGCAGAGTGCGCAGGAAATTATCAGTGCATTCGAAGAAAAGCAGCAGCTTACAGATCTCGTTACGCAGACCTTATCCAATGAAGAGAACACAGGCATTCAGGTATATATCGGAGATGAGGCTCCGGTGAAGACTATGAAAGATTGCAGTGTTGTCACCGCCACTTATGAATTAGGGGACGGTGTAAAGGGAACGATAGGTATTATCGGACCGAAAAGAATGGATTATGAGAATGTGTTAAAGTCAATGAAGCGTCTCCAGAGTGAACTGGATCAGATGTTTCATAAAGAGGAATAGAAAGGTGGAATTGATCCTTGGAAGATAAAGAAAAGAAAAGTCAGGAAGATATGGTAAAAGAAGCCGTAGAAGAGGCAAAGAAAGAAGCAGAAGCTTCAAAAGATGAAGCAGAAGAAGCCAAGACAGAAGAAGTTTCTGAAGAACAGGAAGCAGGGACAGAGGATCAGACAGAAGAAAAAGCTTCAAAAAAATTCTTCGGCAAGAAGGATAAGAAAGACAAAAAGGACGAGAAGATTGAAGAACTGACAGACAGACTTACTCGTCAGATGGCAGAGTTTGATAACTTCCGCAAACGTACAGAAAAGGAAAAATCCCAGATGTACGAAGTAGGAGCGAAAGATATCATAGAGAAGATTCTCCCGGTGGTAGATAACTTCGAAAGAGGATTAGATGCAGTTCCGGAAGAGAAAAAAGAAGACCCGTTCATTCAGGGAATGGAAAAGGTCTACAAACAATTTATGACAGTTCTGGAGAGCGTTGAGGTTAAGCCGATAGAGGCACTTGGCAATCAGTTCGATCCGAATTTCCATAATGCAGTGATGCATGTGGAAGATGAAAACTTCGGAGAGAATGAAGTCGCAGAAGAGTTCCAGAAAGGTTATATGTATCGTGACTCAGTAGTGAGACACAGTATGGTAAAGGTAGCAAATTAAGGAGGAATAGATTATGGGCAAAATTATTGGTATTGACTTAGGAACAACAAACAGCTGTGTAGCCGTTATGGAAGGTGGACAGCCAACAGTTATCGCAAATACAGAAGGAGCAAGAACAACACCATCAGTTGTAGCATTTACAAAGACAGGTGAGCGTCTTGTTGGTGAGCCTGCAAAACGTCAGGCAGTTACGAATGCAGAGAGAACAATCTCTTCTATTAAGAGAGAGATGGGATCTGATTACAGAGTAACAATCGATGATAAGAAATATTCTCCACAGGAGATTTCAGCTATGATCCTTCAGAAACTGAAAGCAGATGCAGAAGGATACTTAGGAGAGAAAGTAACAGAGGCTGTTATCACAGTACCTGCTTACTTCAACGATGCTCAGCGTCAGGCAACAAAAGATGCTGGTAAGATTGCAGGACTTGATGTAAAACGTATCATCAATGAGCCTACAGCAGCAGCACTTGCTTATGGACTTGACAATGAGAATGAGCAGAAGATCATGGTATATGACCTTGGTGGTGGTACATTTGATGTATCTGTTATTGAGATTGGTGATGGAGTTATCGAAGTATTATCAACAGCAGGTAACAACAGACTTGGTGGAGATGATTTCGATCAGAAGATTACAGACTACATGATTGCTGAGTTCAAGAAACAGGAAGGCGTTGATTTATCTACAGATAAGATGGCACTTCAGAGATTAAAAGAAGCTGCAGAGAAAGCGAAAAAAGAGCTGTCTTCCGCAACAACAACAAACATCAACCTTCCGTTCATCACAGCAACTGCTGAAGGACCGAAGCATTTTGATATGAATCTTACAAGAGCTAAATTCGATGAGCTGACACATGATCTTGTTATGAAGACATCTGAGCCGGTACAGAGAGCTCTGTCTGATGCAGGAATTACAGCATCTGAACTTGGTCAGGTACTTCTTGTTGGTGGATCAACACGTATCCCTGCTGTACAGGAAGAAGTAAAACGTCTGACAGGTAAAGAGCCAAGCAAATCTCTGAACCCAGATGAATGTGTAGCACTTGGAGCATCTGTTCAGGGTGGTAAACTTGCCGGAGATACAGGCGCTGGAGATATCCTTCTTCTTGATGTAACACCATTGTCACTGTCTATCGAGACTATGGGTGGAGTTGCTACAAGACTGATCGAGAGAAATACAACAATTCCTACAAAGAAGAGCCAGATTTTCTCAACAGCAGCAGATAACCAGACAGCTGTTGACATCAATGTTGTACAGGGTGAGAGACAGTTCGCAAAAGACAACAAGTCTCTCGGAAGATTCCAGCTTGATGGAATCGCACCAGCTCCAAGAGGAGTACCGCAGATTGAGGTTACATTCGATATCGATGCCAATGGTATCGTAAATGTATCTGCAAAAGACCTTGGAACAGGTAAAGAGCAGCACATCACAATCACAGCAGGATCTAACATGTCTGATGATGAGATTGATAAGGCTGTAAAAGAGGCTGCAGCATTTGAGGCTCAAGATAAGAAACGTAAAGAGGGAATCGATACAAAGAATGAGGCAGACGCTTTAGTGTTCCAGACAGAGAAAGCTATCCAGGAAGTTGGAGATAAACTGGATGCTAACGATAAAGCTGGTGTAGAGGCTGACTGCAAAGCACTGAAAGAGATTCTTGAAAAAGTAAATATGGACGATATTACAGACGCTCAGATTGCTGAGATTAAAGCTGGTAAAGAGAAGCTTTCTGAAAGTGCTCAGAAACTGTTCACAAAGATGTATGAGCAGGCAGGAGCAGCTGCACAGGGAGCACAGGGAGCAGGTGCTCAGGCAGGACCAGAGGCAGGACCGGCACCGGATGGATTCCAGGGAGACGATGTAGTAGACGGAGATTATAAAGAAGTCTAAAGCATAAAAAGGCGGAATAATACCGCATCGAATGCGAAGGCTGTTCCGCGGAATGTGACTGAATTTTAAGGAGGTCAGGTTTCGCGGAACTTCCTTTTGTTAAGGAGAGAAAGTAATGGCAGAAGCAAAGAGAGATTACTATGAGGTTCTCGGCGTCAGTAAGGATGTCGATGAAGCGACTTTGAAAAAGGCATATCGTAAAGTTGCCAAAAAGTATCATCCGGATATGAATCCGGGAGATGCAGAGGCGGAGAGGAAGTTTAAAGAAGCTTCGGAAGCATATGCTATACTTAGCGACCCTGAAAAGAGACGTCAGTATGATCAGTTTGGTCATGCAGCATTTGAAGGAGGAGCAGGAGGAGCCGGCGGATATGGCGGCTTTGATTTTAATGGAGCTGATTTCAGTGACATATTTGGTGATATCTTTGGTGACATATTTGGTGGTGGAAGAAGCAGAAACCGCAGCCAGGGACCGATGAAGGGTGCAAGCATCCGTAAGGCAGTAAGAATTTCATTTGAAGAAGCAGTATTTGGATGTGAGAAGAAGATTGATGTAATTTTAAAGGATCCGTGCCAAAAATGTAATGGAACAGGTGCAAAACCAGGAACGACTCCGGAGACATGCTCAAAGTGCGGCGGAAAAGGTCAGGTTGTATACAGCCAGCAGTCACTGTTTGGTATGGTACAGAATGTACAGACTTGTCCGGATTGTCACGGAACTGGTAAGATTATTCGTGAGAAATGTCCGGATTGTGCCGGTACAGGATATATTTCCAGTAAGAAGAAGATTTCTGTCAAGATTCCGGCAGGAATTGATGACGGACAGAGTGTAAGAATTCGTGATAAAGGTGAACCGGGAATGAATGGCGGACCAAGAGGAGATCTTCTTGTGCAGGTCACAGTATCCAGACACCCAATTTTTCAGCGTCAGGATGTACACATTTTCTCAACGGTTCCGATTTCCTTTGCACAGGCAGCACTTGGTGCAGATATCCGCATCAAGACAGTAGATGGAGAAGTTATCTACAATGTGAAACCAGGTACTAAGACAGATACGAAAGTACGCTTGAAAGGAAAGGGTGTTCCATCACTTCGTAATCCGCAGGTTCGCGGTGATCACTATGTAACACTGGTGATCCAGACACCGGAGAAGTTGAGCCATGAGGCAAAAGAAGCACTTCGTAAGTTCGATGAACTGGCGGGAAATACACTAAATCAGGCAGGAAAAAATGACGGTGAGAAAGAAAAGCCGGAAAAGAAGAAAAAAGGATTTATGGATAAAGTAAAAGAAGCCTTTGATGATTAAGTTCATCAGGGGCTTCTTCCCGTTGTATCAGAAAAACAAACCACCTGTTATGCGGGTGGACATGACTTGAGTTAGATAAAAAATAGAATATTTTAGATGAAATGAAGAAGAGTACGATATTGATTTATGAAAAGCCGTAATAATCTGTGAAAAATGCAGGAATCGAGCCGTCAATATTAACAAAAAAACGGTATGAATTTGTAAAATAAACACAATTGACATACTAGCATGTAAGCTGTAAGATTGAATCAAGAAAACAAAAACCAAACAAAAGAGGAGGAAGCAAAATGAAAAAATTAATTGCAGCAATGTTATGTGCAGTCATGACTTTTGGGTTATGTGCATGTAGTTCCGGATCATCTGGCAGTTCAGGTTCTGGAAGTAAAAAAGAGGGATACAAAATTGGATTCACAGATAACTACAACGGAAATAGTTATCACCAGTCCATGGAAAAGTATATGACAGAGACAGCAGATAAGCTGAAGGATGAAGGTCATATCAGTGAACTTACAATTGTTGAAGCTAATCAGGATGCTGCAACACAGATTTCACAAATTCAGGATTTTGTAATGCAAGGATATGATTTGATCGTTGTTGATCCATGTTCAACGAGTTCCTTGAACAGTGCAGTTCAGGAAGCCTGTGATGCAGGAATTCCAGTACTTGTTATCAATGATGGTCCAATCGATTTTGAAGATGATAATTTATATCAGCTTAACTTTAATTTCGTTGATCTTGCAGAGACATTGACAAAAACTGTTTGTGAGAAAATTGGTGGTAAGGGAAATATTATCGAACTTCGTGGTACGGCAGGAACAACATGTGATACAGATATGCATCAGGGTGTTTTAAATGCTTTGAAAGATTATCCAGATGTAAAAGTTGTTTCAGAGATTTATACAGATTGGACAGGATCTAAAGCGCAGAGTGAACTGAACAGTGTACTTCCGACACTTGATAAGGTGGATGGTCTTGTGACTCAGGGAGGAGATGCTTATGCAGCAGTTCAGGCATTTATTTCAGCAGGATATACAGAACTTCCGGTAATTGCAGGAGATAACAGAGGTTCTTTCTTAAAATGGTGGATGAATGAAGCACCAGAAGGTTACGAAACTATTTCAGGAGCATGTAATCCATGGGACGGCGCTATTGCAATGTATATTGCAGTTGATATTCTGAACGGTGAAAAGGTTGAGAATAATATGAATTGTCCATTTGGATACGTTGAAGCAGATGACTTATCTGAATATTCTGACATAGCAGAAGATGATGTTGCAGCAACAACATATGAGTGGAATAAAATTAAGTCTGATATTGAAAGCGGCAAATAAGAAGTGAAATAAAGGTTGGGGGAATGGATGCCGTATAGGCACATTTTCCCTTTTTTGAAAGGACGAGATGTAATGAATGCTGTAGAAATAATGCAACAATTATTGGCTAATGCTGAGTTTATTGACATGACAAGGATTATGGAGGAAGGAATGCCATATTGGCCGACACAACCAGCATTTGAAGCAGAAACAATTGAATCTCAAGAATTGGGAAATGAGTCTTATTTTCGAAAGATTGTAATGTGTGAACATACAGGAACACACATTGATGCCGGATGTCATTTTGTTCCGGGAAAACAGAGTGTTGATGAAATACCAGTAACACAGATAATTGGACGTGCTTTGAATATTGATGCAACTGATACACCGGCTTGTGGAGTTGCAGATGTAAATGTTATTAAAAGATTTGAAAAACAATTTGGATCTGTTCAGAATGGGGATATTGTTTTTTTTAGATTTGGATGGGATGAAAAATACGGTTCAGATAACTACATGCAGGATTGGCCGGGACTTTCGTTGGATGCTGGAAAGTATCTTTTTCAAAAAGGCGTAAAAGCAGTTGGATGTGATTGCATGGCATTGGATGCATTTGGAAGTGATAATCCTAATCATCCGTATTTGCTAGGTAATGACGTAAATATATTAGAAAATGTTGACAAATTGGGAATATTACCGCCGATATTTTCAATAATTGGTTTGCCGTGCAAATTTAAAAACGGTTCGGGTTCACCGATTAGATTAATTGCGGTTATAGATAAAGAAATGTAAGAAGAAAGGGAGTGAATGCAAGTGCAGCATAAAAAAGGACAAAATCCGTATTTTAAACTTAAAGATATTGCAAAAACATTTGGAATTACCAAAGCATTAAGTGGTGTTACACTGGACATTTATGCAGGTGAGGTCATAGGTCTTGTGGGGCCAAATGGTGCGGGAAAATCAACTCTTATGAAAATTTTGACCGGTATTCTTCCGCAGACAGATGGAACAATCGAGATCGAAGGCAGAACAGAAGAACATTATAATACAAAACTTGCAAAAAAATATGGTGTTGCCTGTGCATATCAGGATTTATCTCTTTGTACAAATTTAAGTGTGTATGAAAATTTTGCACTGTTAAATGTAAGTCATAAAATTGTAGATAAACCAGGGTGGAGAACACAGGCAAAGAAAAATGCGAAAGAACTTTTGGAAAAATATTTTCCGGGGAATGGAATTGATGTTACAAAACCAGTTTCAAAGTTGAGTCTGGCAGATCAACAAGTAGTTGAAATTTGTAAGACATTGATGACGGACAATTTGAAAATTTTGATTCTAGATGAACCTACGAGTGCGTTGTCAACCGACAAAGCAGGACAATTACATAAAGTTGTAGAAGAATTAAGTCAGAAAGGTGTTGCTGTAATCTACATTTCACATAAATTAGATGAAATAGGAATCGTATCTGATCGTATCGTGATTTTGAGAAATGGACAAAATGTTGGAGAATTTTCTTCAAAAGAAGTTACACAAGACGATCTTATAGGACTTATGGGCGGTGAGAAGAAAGAAAAAAAAGAACATACCACTAAAGAAAATATAATTGGAGAAAATCTTGTTGAAATCAAAGGACTTACAACTAATATTTTAAATAACATTGATATTCACATCAAAAAAGGTGAAATTGTTGGTATTTCTGGATTAGCAGGTTCAGGTCAACAAGAACTGTTGCAGGCAATTTACAGTGCAAAAAGCCATATCGGAACAGCTGGAAAAAATGGTGTTCAAATCAATAGCACAATCGCATATGTGTCCGGAGACAGAACAAAGGAAGGAGTATTTCCATTATGGGATATTCGAAATAATATATTGATTGCAAATCTGGATAGAGTAAAAGGTAAAATTCTTCTAAATAAAAAAGAATGTGACGACAGTGCTAATTACTGGTATGACAAACTGAAATTCCGTGCAGAGGGTATAGAAAGTAATATTATGTCTCTTTCAGGTGGTAATCAACAGAAAGCGTTGATTGCCAGAGGAATTGCATCGGAAGCAGATATTATTATTTTGAATGATCCGACAGCAGGTGTAGATATTGGAACAAAACAAGATATTTATGCACTTCTTGATGAAGTAAAACGCATGGGAAAAGCAGTTATCTTATATTCTACAGAAGATGCGGAAATTGAAATTTGTGATCGAGCATATATTATTCATGAAGGCGCAATTACAGAGGAACTCAAGGGAGAAGACATTACAGTATCAAACATTGTAAAGGCTTCATTTAAAAAAGTTGAAAAGCGCGAGAAAACTGAGAAAAAGAATTCTCTAATAGGACGTCTTTTGACTTCTCGAATTGCACTTCCATTGCTGACTATGTTGCTTATATTTGCAGCTAACGTAGCAAATAACCCTAATATGATGTCATATATGGGATTGCGAATGAAGTTGAATTCTACTTTGCCGTTAATTTTTGCATCACTTGGACAGATGTTCATTATTTTGTCGGGTGATTGTGATATGGGTAATGGGTACTCGATTGCACTTGTAAATGTAATTGTTGGAGTGCTTCTTACAGGAAATCCATTAGTTGGTATTGTTGGCTTGCTTATTTTCATAGCAGCTTACATGGGAATGGCAGCATTGATTCATTTGAGAAATATCCCTGCAATTGTAGTTACGCTTGGAGCTCAGTTTGTATGGTATGGCATTGCGTTAATTATATGTCCGACACCTGGTGGAAAATGTCCTGAGCTTATTAGCAATATTCTGAGAATTCAGACTCCGGTTGTTCCACTGCCGATTATTATTGCAGTTCTTGCTGGACTATTATGCTGGTTCATATTGTACAGAAGCAGATATGGAATGGTAATGCGCGGAATTGGTAATAATCCTAATTCAGTGGAAAGATCAGGATGGAATTATCTGACGGCGAAAATGACAAATTATGGAATGGCAGGTTTAATGGTAGTTCTGTCAGGTATGACATTCACAGCTTCCTGTAATGGTGCAGATGCAAATAGTTCTGTGAATTATTGTATGCTTTCTATTGCAACGGTTATCCTTGGAGGATGCGAGATGGCTGGTGGAATTGTTGAACCAGCAGGTGTTGTTATTGCTGCGATTGCTATGAACCTGATTAATTCATTACTTACCGCAATGAAAGTAAATTCTAATTATCAGACAGCGATCATTGGATTGATATTGATTGCAGTGCTTGCATTTAAATTTGTAATTCACAGAAAGGAGGCTGCAAAGAATGAATAAAATAAAAGAAATTACACAAAAAAATGCATGTATTTGGCCAATTGCAGGTTGTGTTGTTCTGTTAATCATGATTACAGCAGTAACAGGAAGCTTTAATTTAAGTGTTATAGCATCTGGAGCTAAGTTATGTGTATTTGCATTGTTACTCGGTCTTGGACAGATGATTGTAGTTACAAGTGGTGATGGAGCAATTGATCTTTCACAGAAATATATCCTGACTTTAACAGCATATGTATCCTGTACAGTAATGGCTAAAAATGTATTGTTAGGTCTGGTTGCAGCTATTATTGTTGGTGCTCTTTGTGGATTTATCAGTTCTTGTGTAAATGTATTTTTGAAAGTGCCTGCAATGATTACAACTTTGGCAACAGGGTATTTATTTTATACAGTTATTTTAGTTGTATCTTCAAAGTGGTCAAGTATTCCGGCTAAAGGATTTGTTAAATTTGTAAATAAAAATCTTATCGGAATTAATATGATGACAATCGTATGTATAGTAGTAGCAGTTATTTTATGGTTCTTACTTTATCGTACCAAATATGGTCATCAATTACATGCAGTAGGACAAAAACGTGAAGCAGCAAGGCTTGCCGGAATTCATGTGGGAAAAACAGTTATAATAGCATTTGTTATTAACGGTGCACTTTGTGGACTTGCTGGAGCTATGGCAGCAGCATATTGCGGAGGAGCAAATCAAGATTTGGGAACTACTTATTTCCTGCCTTCCGTTGCAGCAGCATTTGTAGGAGGCACGAATGCAGCAGGAGGTAAATCCAGTGTAGTAGGAGTTAGTATAGGAGCATTAATGATGACATTTATGTCAACATTCTTAAATGCTGCAAAGTTAGATGTAGGTGTACAACGTTTGATTCAAGGTGTATTCCTTGTATTCTTGCTTGTGGTAGCAGTGTCTGATGCATCAAAGAAAAAGTAGATAGTAGATAGTAGATAGACATATATAAAGGAGATAATAAGAATGAAAGCAGTACAGATTGTAAAACCGAATGATTTACGCATTGTTGATATGGAAAAGCCTGGGATCGATCAGGAAAAAAATGTTCTGATCAAGATGACAGCATCTGGAATTTGTGGAAGTGATGTGGGAATTTATCACGGCACAAATGCAGCAGCAACATATCCACGTGTTATTGGACATGAAATTGTTGGTGTAGTAGACGAAATTGGCGAGGGTGTTACAAAAGTAAAAGTAGGAGATCGAGTAATCATTGATCAGATTACTGCATGTGGACATTGTTATGCCTGCAAAAAGCACAGACCTAATGTGTGTGGTGAACTGAAAGTAAAGGGAGTTCACATTGATGGAGGATATCGGGAATATATTGCTGTAAAAGAAGATGATTGTTATCTGCTTCCAGATGATCTTTCTGATGAAGATGCTGTTATGATAGAGCCTACCACAATTGCGGTGCAATGCTTGAGTCGTGCACAGATTGAAAAAGAAGATACAGTACTTTTGATTGGTGCAGGAGCTCTCGGAAGCAGTATTTTAAAAATTCTAAAACTACACGCACCTAAAAAGATCATCGTGTCTGATATTGAAGACTCAAAGTTGGAAGAAGCATTAAAAAATGGGGCAACAGATGTAATTAATAGTAAGCATGAGGATGTATCAGAAAAGTGTCACGAATTGACAGATGGTTATGGTGTAACACTTACAATTGATGCAGCATGTGTAAAGGGAAGCCTTTTGACTGCGCTGAAAGCAACCGGAAATGCAGGAAGAGTTATCACCATGGGATTCAGTGTTGCACCAGATGAAATAAACCAGTTCCTGATTACTTCAAAGGAATTGGATGTACGTGGAAGCAGACTGCAGAATGGAAAGTTCCAGGAAGTGATTGATCTTGTAAAAGAAGGTAAGATTGATTTGAAGGGAAGTATATCTCACAAATTTTATTTTGAAGATGCACAGAAAGCATTTGATTTTGTGGATACGAAAGATCCATCTATTCGAAAAATTGTATTAACATTTGAAAAATAATATTAAGAAATATTTCTGATAAAGTCCTTGAAAAAGCAGCATGCGAGTCGGATAATAATAAGGTATTGTTAGAAAAAAACTTAGTAATGAAGAGGAAAAAGAAATAATATGCATGTTACAGAACGTTTAAAAGGAGAAAGCAGCAAGGAGTATGCGATGCGTGTAATCCGGGAGAATATAATCAGTTTGGAACTGGAACCGGGAACAAGTGTCAGCGCGAATGAGCTTGCATCAGAAATACCTGTATCACGTGGCCCAATCAGAGAGGCATTAAGTGAATTGAGTAAAATTGGGATTGTTGAAGTGTATCCGCAAAGTGGATGTAAAATATCTATGATTGATTATACAGTTGTAGAGGAAGCCAGATTTCTGAGAAATACATTAGAATGTGCTATTGTTAAAGAAGCATGCCAGGTGGCTGAAGCTGTTAATATATTGAGACTTCAGGAAAATGTAAATCTTCAGAAGTTTTATATGGAAAATCATAAAACAGAAGAATTATTGGAAATGGATAATGAGTTTCATAAATATCTATTTCAGTTTACAAATAAAATTGAAATTTATAATCTTATGAAAAATTTTGATATTCATTTTGATCGAATCAGAAGTGTATCTATTCGTTCAGTCAAAAATCTTAAAATAGTGGAAGATCATGAGAAGATTTTAGACTGTATTAGAAATTCTGATGAAGAAGAGGCTTCCAAAATTATGAACATCCATTTAATGCGTGATAAAATTGATAAAGAAGAGCTGAAAGAAAAATATGGCCGATATTTTAGATAAACACTCTTTTTTGTCAGCACAATGACTACACAATAGTAGAGAAAGAGGCAAAAAATGGAAATGACTATGCGTTGGTTCGGAACGAACTATGATACAGTTACACTGGAACAAATCAGACAGACTAGATATGCAACAGGCGTGATAACTACTTTGTATAACAAGATGCCGGGTGAAGTCTGGGAACTGGATGAAATATTGAAATTGAAAAAAGAAGTTGAAGATGCAGGACTTCATTTATCCGGTATTGAAAGTGTAAATGTCAGTGATGCAATAAAGACTGGTGGACCAGATAGAGACAAAGATATTGATGCATACATAAAAACACTGGAAAACTTAGGAAAAGCAGATATCCATATGGTTTGCTATAATTTTATGCCAGTATTCGACTGGACAAGAACAGAATTAGATCGAAGAAGAGAAGATGGCTCTACGGTTATGGCTTATAATCAAGAAGCTATTGATCAGATGGATCCGGAAAAAATGTTCGATGCAATTAAAGATGATATGAATGGTACGGTTATGCCAGGCTGGGAACCAGAACGTATGGAAAAAGTGAAAGAACTTTTCAAACTTTATAAAGATATTGATGAGGATAAATTATTTGATAACTTAAAGTATTTTTTGGAGGCGATTATGCCTGTTTGCAATAAATATGATATAAATATGGCAATTCACCCGGACGATCCAGGCTGGAGTGTATTTGGACTTCCGAGAATCATATCTTCACAGGAAAAATTAAAACGTATGATGGATATGGTACCGGATAAACACAATGGAGTAACATTCTGTATGGGATCTTACGGCACTAATCTGAAAAATGATTTAATTTCAACGATTCATATGCTGAAAGGAAGAATACATTTTGCACATATTCGAAATCTTCGTTTCAATGATGGAATGAAAGATTTTGAAGAAAGCGCACATCTGAGTGAAGATGGAACATTTGACATGTATGCTGTAATGAAAGCGCTTTATGAGACAGGATTTGACGGACCAATTCGTCCGGATCATGGAAGAATGATCTGGGGTGAGAAAGCAATGCCTGGTTATGGACTATATGACAGAGCATTGGGGGCTGCTTATCTTTGCGGACTTTGGGAAGCGGTTAAGAAAGAAGCAAGAGGTGAATAGTATGAAATTAACATTAGAAAGTATAAAAGAAAAAAAAGACTGGGAAAGTGCTGGAGTGAAACTTCCGTCATATGATATTGATACGATTGTTGCAAGAACAAAAGAATCACCAGAGTGGGTTCATTTTGGAGCAGGAAATATTTTTCGTATTTTTTTAGGCGGCATCGCAGATAAGTTGATTTCCGAAGGAGAAATGGAAAAGGGAATAACATGTGTAGAGACATTTGATTTTGATGTAGTAGATAAGATTTATAAGCCATATGATAATCTTGTCCTGGCAGTTACATTAAAAGCAGATGGTTCTACAGATAAGCAGATTCTTGGATCTTTAACAGAAGCTGTTAAGGCACAGTCGAATGTGAAAGAGGAATGGGACAGACTGATTGAGATTTTTAAGAACCCTGAACTGAAGATGATTTCTTTTACAATTACAGAAAAAGGTTATGCATTAAAAAATGCAGAAGGTAAATATTTCCCATTTATTGAACAAGATATCGAAAACGGACCGGAAAAAGCAGTATCGGCAATGGCTGTTGTATGTGCGCTTTTAAATGAGCGTTTCAAAGCGGGAAGAAGTCCGTTGGCAGTTGTATCTATGGACAATTGCTCTCATAATGGAGAAAGGCTTAGAAGTTCCATTCTTACTATGGCTTCAGAGTGGAAGAATAAAGGATATGTATCAGAAGAATTTGTTGAATACATTTCTGATGAGGATCAGGTGTCATTTCCGTGGTCAATGATTGATAAGATTACACCAAGACCGGCAGAAAGTGTATGTGAGTCTTTAAAAGAACTCGGAATTGAGAATATGGAGCCGGTTATTACTTCTAAAAATACATATATTGCACCGTTTGTAAATGCAGAAGGACCGCAGTATCTTGTAATAGAGGATAAGTTCCCGAATGGAAGACCAGCTCTTGAAAAGGCAGGAGTATATCTGACAGATAGAGATACTGTAAATAAAGTTGAACGTATGAAAGTAACAACATGTTTAAACCCATTACATACAGCATTAGCTGTCTATGGATGTCTGTTGGGATACACACTGATCGCAGATGAGATGAAAGATGTAGAGTTAAATAAACTTGTGCATGAAATCGGACCTGATGAGGGCATGCCGGTTGTTACAAATCCAGGAATATTATCTCCAGAAGCTTTTGTTGATGAAGTAATTAATGTTAGAATACCAAATCCGTTTATGCCGGATACACCACAGAGAATTGCAACCGATACTTCTCAGAAAGTAGGAATTCGTTATGGAGAAACAATCAAATCTTATGTTTCTAAATACGGAGATGCAAAAAAACTGAAAGCAATTCCGCTTGCCATTGCGGGATGGTGCAGATATTTGCTTGGAGTAGATGACAATGGAGAAAAATTTGAAAGATCATCAGATCCGATGCTTTGTGAACTGACAGATATTCTGAAAGAAATTGAAGTTGGAAAGCCAGAAACTTATAAGGGACAACTTAAAACAATTCTTTCTAATAAAAATATATTTGGCAGTGATCTGTATGAAGCAGGAATCGGAAATCTTATTGAAGAGATGTTTAAAAAAGAAATTGCAGAACCAGGTGCAGTTCGTAAAACATTAAAAGAATATTTATAAATCAATTTGTAAATGCTAAATAAAGGGATGTTATATCATTTGTGTTATAAAAAATGGTATAACATCTCTTTTTGTGTCAACTATAAATTCAAGTCGGAGATTGGACTCCCACTGAGACAAATTTGCTATTACTCACCACCTGAAGAGGTGGGAGTTTCTCGACTGAGATAAACCACGCGCTAAGCGGACTGACGTCTCATACGACCTGCAATAAGCGCAAGACTTAAGAACGCGAGGGCGAAGAGGAGCTGTATGCCGTAGCAGGTGTACAGGGTGTGAATCTGTGTTCCACTGAATGTGTTGTGGCTTTTCAGCAGGTTATTTGCAACTTCGTACCAGTAGACCGGAAGAAACTGGGCAATTTTCTGTACACTTTTTCCGAGGATATCCATACTGACGAAGACTCCGCACAGGAAGGACATTCCAAGGCTGACCACATTGACGACTGCACTGATCAGTTGTTCTTTGTCTGTAAATGTGGAGACAAAGAATGCCAGGCTTAGTGCGGACAGAGCCATCATAAAGCTGTTGATTAGATAGTATGTAAGATTTGTATCTGCCAGAAATGTTTTTCCATACAATATGATTGGAAGGAGTGTGCATAAAAACCAGACGGCAAGTCCGATGACTGTGCAGCCGAGCGCAAGCTGCAGGTTGTACTTCCGGCTGGAAATGGAAGTACACAGTATTCGTGAGCGGACTTCTGGATTGTTGAATGACATCATGATCGTTATAATGACATAGCATAGAATGGACAGGATAATGTAAGGCATATACTGATACATGTATGCGTGCATCGGAATATTTCCACCATATCCGTTCTGATCCAGCATCGTTACATGAGATTCTTCTGTCATAGCCTCATTAAGCATTACAGTGGCATCTTCGGCTGAATAACCGGAGGCAAGAAGCATATGCATTTCCTGAACCCATGCATTGACCTGACTGTCTACATAGTAACCACTTGTACTGCCCGGAACTTTTGTGACGGTAAGACTTGCAGTTTTGCTTTTACAGCTTTGAGTGAAATCTTTTGGAATCGTCAATACATAATAGACGTGCCGGTAGAACAGGTTATCCTGAATGGCAGTTTTGGTATCCGGAATATCAATCAGATTGTGCCGGGAAGCCAGATAATCGGTCAGGGCTTCGGACACCGGACTTTTGTCATGGTCAATGACTGCAATGTCGAGTTTTGTCTGTTCAAATATTTTATCGGTATCTGTAAGTTCACTTTTTTGTACAGCAATTGTAATTGTGAGAAAAATGATAATATACATGAAAACATATCCGAGATTTCTTTTTGTAATTGTCAAAAATCCTTTAAATACTGTCATAACGTTCCCTCCTTACTCCTAAGAATGCAATACCAAGGAAAAGAACACTCATGATCAGCAGAGTGATCATACATCTCTGGTATCGTAACGTGTCATTGTAGACACTGATGCAATAGTAAGCATCACTTAAAACAGCCGCCGGATTGATACGGTTCAGAATAGGGGCGTTCTGTTCTATTACATCTTTCATATTGCCAAACATCAGACCAGACAAAAAACCGGTCAGTAAAGTTGTGGAGGTACAGATGCCGATTTTTGCTGAAAATGTAAGTTTTCCGATGCAGCCGATCATGAGTCCCAGGCAGATGCCGATGAGACTTCCCATAAAATTCGTGGCAAGGATAGCCAGATAATTATTCCCCAGGTCAATGTCAAGAATATAGTTCACATAAAAAGTCAGAATCATTACATTTATGAAATGTATAAAAATCAGCACCAACATATCAATAAAAATAAGAAATTGTTTTCGGTAAGGGGTGATACTTCGTCTGGCTCCTAAGGGACTTAAGTTCGCCTGGGTATCACGTACTGCTTCGATACTTAGATATGCACCGGACATACAAGCATAGGCAATCAGGGCGAAGAAATACAATACAGTCGGATTTAATGTTTTTCCACTGACACTTTTTTCCGTGATGAAATTGCCATTCGTCTGCAAGGAAGCAACAGCATCAGTCAGACGCTCCGGATGAGTTCTGGCAATCTCTTTGAACAGATAAGCATTCTGGTTATAAGTGTTTAAAAGAGAAGTCAGAATACTTTGGCTGACTCCATTTTTTGTGATCGTAAGAGACGGGGTCTCTTTTGCATAGTAGATTCCAAAAATCTCATCATTTTCCAGTTTCTTTTTCGCATCTTTTTCATTCGTTACGTCTTGAATATCTAGAACTCTCCCATTCATGGCGTCAAGGAAATCTGCAAAAAATGTACCGGATGACTTCGTTTCAAGCTTATTGATAACAGCAACGGGTACCGGATCCCAGTCGGAGTCTCCGGTGGCAGATATGCCGATATTTCCAAAGGAAATATAGAACAGTGTGCCGAGAATCATTGGGAATGCAAGTGCCCAGAACATCATAGGCCGATTCCTTGTAATCTGTAAAAAACGATATTTTATTAAATGACACATAAAAATTCCTCCTTAGTCCCGAAGTTCTTTTCCCGTGATTTCCAAGAAGACATCGTTGAGTGTTGGAAGTTCTGAAAATACACGCCCGAAAGAAATGTTGTGATCTCCCAGGTATTTTAAGAGGCTGATCAGATTGTGTTTTCCTCCACTTAGGCGGATTTTTAATACCTGTTCTTCATAGGTCAGTTCAAATACATTTGGCATCGTACGGATTTCAGAGAGTGTTTCCGGATTTAGGTTTATAGCTTCGATGGTGATCGTCTCACCGGTTTTGATCATATTTTTCAGCTCTTCACATGTTCCGGTCGCAAGTACATGGCCATGATCAATGATTGCAATACGGCTGCAGATCTGTTCAACTTCTTCCATATAATGGGAAGTATAAATGATTGTAGATCCCTGACGGTTCAGTTCTAAGATTCCTTCCAGGATCCGGTTCCGGCTCTGTGGATCGACAGCTACCGTTGGTTCGTCCATGATGATAAGCTTTGGCTTGTGGGCAATACCGCAGGCAATGTTGAGTCTTCTAAGAAGACCGCCGGACAATTTTCCGGGACGTTTTTTGGCATATTCCGTAAGTCCAACAAAATTCAGTGCTTCGTCCACCAGCTTTTTACGCTTTTGTTTGTCAGTTACATACAGACCACAGAAATAGTCTACATTTTCACGGACACTCATCTGATGAAACACAGCCACATTTTGCATGACAACACCAATCTCTTTTTTGATATCGTAACTGTCCGGGGTCATGTTTTTGCCAAAAATCTGAATCGTACCTTTGTCATATTTCAACAACGCCAGCATACAGCCAATCGCGGTGGATTTTCCGGAGCCGTTTGGTCCCAGAAGTCCAAAAATCTCCCCTTCTTTAATGTCCAGGTTCAGGTGATCCAGTGCGATCAGATCACCATATCTTTTTACAAGATTTTCAATATGAATCATAGGAAATTCCTCCAGTTCTTAGTTTTGAGACTTGCATATTTCTTACTTGTAATTATAAATGTCTTATGCTTATAATGTTAGTGGCAGACGTCATAAAATGATGTGACAAATGTCATGTTTTGCTTTTTAGAAAAGTTAGGAGAGAACAAATATGAGAAGAATGACAGGGCAGCTTCTGTTAATTTTATATAGTTTTCTTTTTTTGTTGCTTTCGCCGGCTGACCTGAATTTTGTGGTGGGCTTTCTGGTGGCATTGATCTGTATTGGCATGCAGATGTTCTTAAAAGATGACTGGGAAAGGTATGTTCTGTTAATATGTATTTTAGCCGGAAGCTGGTACTGTGTGGGAATCTGTGAATTCCTGCCGGTTCTTTTTTATGGATTCTGGACGAAAGAGAAATGGGATATCATGATACTCGCTGTGGCAGGAGGGATATTTACCGGTGCGTCAGGGAATGTGAATCTAAGTCATGGACAAATGTATCTTTTGATAGTTGGAATTTTACTGTCGCTTGTGTTGAAGTTAAAAGAAGAGGCTTATGAGGAGTTGGAACAGGAATACCGGAAAACCCGTGATGACAGTAAGGAAAGGAATCTGCTTTTACATGAAAAGAATCGCAGCCTGATTGAGAAGCAGGACTATGAAATTTATACGGCAACACTTCAGGAGCGAAATCGCATTGCAAGAGAAATTCATGACAATGTGGGACATTTGCTATCAAGATGCATCCTTATAGTGGGTGCAATGAAGATTGTAAATGAAGACAAAAAACTGTCCTCTTCCATTGAACAATTGGAGGAGTCGTTGAATACAGCCATGACCAGTGTGCGGGAGAGTGTCCATGACCTTCATGATGATTCTGTGAATCTGAGAGAAGTGACAGAAGAACTGGTGGGAGAGTTTACATTTTGCCCGGTAGATTTATCTTATGATATGGGATATGATGTTCCAAGAGAGATTAAATACGGCTTTATCGCAATTGTAAAAGAGGCACTTCACAATATTGTAAGGCACAGTGATGCAAGTAAAGTGAAGATAGTCATGCGAGAGCACCCAGCGCTTTATCAGCTGATCGTGGAGGATAATGGAACTGTGAAAGAACCAATACAAAGTGGCGGAGTAACAGCTGTATCCAGAGAATATCAGTCTGGACAGGGTATGGGACTTCGCAATATGAGCGACCGCGTCCGGATGCTTGGAGGCATGATGCAAATTGTAAGAAAAGAGGGATTTCGTATTTTTATTACGATTCCCAAGGAGGTATCTTAAAATGAGAATCGTGATTGCAGATGATGATATGCTTGTATCAGGAGCACTTAGGACGATTCTGGAAAAAGATCAGGATATAGAAGTTCAGGGTATTGCCTCAAATGGGAAGGAAGCTATAGAACTTTACCGGAAATATGAACCAGATGTGCTGCTGATGGATATCCGCATGAGTCCAATGAGCGGTCTGGAGGCATCGGAAGAGATTTTAAAAGAAAAACCAGAGGCAAAGATATTGCTCCTTACAACATTTTCTGATGACGAGTATATTGTAAAAGCGTTGAAATGTGGTGTGAAAGGATATCTTTTAAAACAGGATTATGCAAGTATTCTGCCGGCAATCCGGGCAGTGTGCACGGGGCAGACGGTGTTCGGAACTCAGATCATATCCAGACTGCCGGAACTTTTAGAGCGAAAGAGTGCTTTTGATTATGAGACTTATGAGATTACAGAAAAAGAACGCGCTGTTATGAAGCTTGTGGCAGACGGAAAGAGCAATAAAGAAATTGCAGGGGAAATGTTTTTAAGCGAGGGAACGATCCGAAATTATATCAGTGGGATTTTGGATAAATTGAATTTAAGAGACCGTACACAGCTTGCAGTTTTTTATCTCAGAAATTGCACATAAAATCTGTTGTGGATGAAAAATATAAAAAAGAAGAAATTGATGATGCAGAGTTTTGTACAGTATACCCCAACGAAAGTTGTATTTGGAAAAGACACGCAAAAAGAAGCGATACAGCAAAAGGAATTGCGATAGGTGCTGCAAATCCGGGCACAGATATCTGGGAGTTCTGGAAGAATATTATGATGCTATGAGTGAAATCATGTGGTGCGGAAGTATTTCCCATAACGGAATTACCGGACTTGGAAGACCAAAGGATTTTCTGTGCCATAAGCTGGGACATCAGCTTGGTGCAAAATTTGACGAAGCCCACGGTGCAACATTGTCTGCAGTCTGGGGAAGCTGGGCGAGATACGTCTATCATCTGGACGAGGCAAGATTTGCAAATTACGGAAGAAAAGTATGGAACATGGATGAGGAAAATGATGAAAAAACGTCTGTGGCAGCGATTGAGAAAACCGAAGAATTCTTCCGGTCTTTGCATATGCCGACTTGTCTGGGAGATATGAAAATGGGTGTACAGCCGGATGAAGTATTAAAAGAAATGGCTGGCAAGGCGACTGCAGGGGATACCATGAAAGTGGGTGCTTTCCAGAAAATGGGGGAAAAGAGTTATATGAGATTTATAAAAAGGCAAACCACAGATAATCTAAATATTGACTGGCATGCATTTTACAGAAATGTATTTGCCTTAATTATTCCGATGGCGCTCCAGAATCTGATCAACGTCGGAGTGACTGCAGTTGATGTTATGATGCTTGGAAGAGTGGGAGAAAAAGTGTTGTCTGGTTCTTCGCTGGCAGGACAGATCCAGTTTATTATGATGCTGATTTTTTTCGGCATCACATCTGGAGCAACAGTACTGACAGCGCAGTACTGGGGAAAGAAAGATATCAGAACTATTGAGAAGATTCTTGGTATGGGACTTACAATCTCGCTTGCAATTGCGGTAATTTTTATGACATTGGCCTTGACTATTCCGGGCCCTTTGATGCGTATTTTTACATCGGATCCGGAAGTAATTGCAGAGGGAGTGAAATACTTACGGATTGTTGGAATATCTTATCTTTTCATAGCGGTAACGCAGGTTTATCTGAATATTATGAGAAGTATTGAACGGGTGATGATTGCTACTTTTGTATATTTTATGTCTTTGGTTGTCAATGCAATTATGAATGCAATTTTGATTTTTGGACTTCTTGGATTTCCGGCACTTGGAATACAAGGAGCTGCAATCGGCACATTATGTGCCAGAATGACAGAGACATTGATCGTGCTTATTTATGCACATTTCATGAATCAGGATGTGAAAATTCGTCCTCGATTTATGATACAGATTGACAGGGTACTTGCAAAAGATTATCTAATCTATGCCATGCCAGTTGTGTTAAATGAAATGATGTGGGGACTTGGAGTTTCTGCGAATACTGCTGTCATCGGTCATCTTGGGAGTGCGGCGGTTGCATCAAATTCAGTTGCACAAGTAGCGAGACAGCTTGCCCAGGTCGTTGTCTTTGGAATTGCAAATGCGACAGCTGTCTATCTAGGTAAGACAATCGGGGAGCGTAAATTCGATTATGCGAAGGCTTATGCAAAAAGATTTATTCGGCTGGCACTTATTATGGGCTGTTGTGGTGCATGTGTAATTTTAATCTGTGCTCCGATTGCAAATACATTTCTTGTATTATCGCCTGAGGCAAAAGAATATCTTTATATGATGTTTGGCGTCATGTCTTATTTTGTCATTGCACAGGCAGTCAATACAACATTGGTAGTAGGTGTATTTCGCTCAGGAGGAGATACGAGATTCGGATTAATTCTGGATGTGTCTACGATGTGGGGATTTTCTATATTACTGGGTGCAGTCGCAGCATTTTTCTTACACGCAAGTGTACCGGTCGTTTATATACTTCTGATGAGTGATGAGCTGGTGAAATTACCGCTTACGCTAAAGCGGTACCGCAGTTACAAATGGCTCAAAGATGTCACGAGGAATAACCTGGAAATTTAAAGCTGTGAAAAAGGGAGTAAAAGCAAAGATTAAAGGTAATTCAAGGTTGATAAATTACCTGAAAAGGTAGTACAATAGATTCAGAGCTCAGAAATACAGAGCAGTTTCAGAATAATGAAAGAGAGGTATAGGATTATGAAAGTAATCGCAACAGAAAAAGCACCGGCAGCAATCGGACCATATTCACAGGCATATGTTAATAACGGAGTTCTTTATACATCCGGACAGCTTGGAATCAATCCTGAGACAGGAAATCTTGGCGGAGATACAATCGAAGAGCAGACTGAGTGGTCTTGCAAGAATGTAGGAGAGATTTTAAAAGCAGCAGGTACAGATTACGAGCATGTACTTAAAACAACATGTTTCCTGGCTGACATTGCTGATTTCGGAGCATTCAATGAAGTTTATGCAAAATATTTCACATCTAAACCGGCAAGAAGCTGTTTTGCAGTGAAAGATCTCCCTAAGGGAGCACTCTGCGAGATTGAAGTAATCGCAGCAGTAGAAGAGTAAAAGAGGCCAGAAAGGAAGTTTTAGTTATGTCAGAGAATCAGAAAGGATGCTCACCATCCGATTGCCAGGGGTGTGCACATGCAGGGACTTGTAATAGTAAACCGCAGGATTTTCATAAACCGGCGAATGCAAAATCACACATTCGTAATGTGATCGCAGTTGTCAGTGGAAAGGGCGGAGTCGGAAAATCGATGGTAACTGCATCATTGGCAAGAATGATGAGAGAACAAGGATTTTCTGTAGGAATTCTGGATGCAGATATTACAGGGCCGTCTATTCCGAAGATGTATGGAATCCATGATACAGCAAAAGGAAGCGATGATGGAATCTTTCCGGAGATTGCAAAAGACGGAACAAAGATTATGTCTGTCAACCTGCTTTTACCGAATGAATCGGATCCGGTAATCTGGAGAGCACCGATTATTACAAGTGTTGTGACGCAGTTCTGGACAGATGTTATCTGGGGAGATCTGGATTATCTCTTTGTAGATATGCCGCCTGGAACTGGTGATGTTCCACTTACAGTATTCCAGTCTCTTCCGGTGAATGGAGCAGTGATCGTAACATCTCCACAGGATCTTGTGCGTATGATCGTAGAGAAAGCTTACAAGATGGTAAGACAGATGAATATTCCAGTGCTCGGAATCGTAGAGAATTACAGTTATCTGACTTGCCCGGATTGTGGAAAGAAGATTTCCGTATTTGGAGAAAGCCATATCGATGAAGTGGCAGCTGAGTTAGGTATTCCGGTTCTTGGTAAGATGCCGATTGATCCGGCTCTTTCTGAGATGGTAGAGAATGAGAAGTTCTATGAAGTTTCGAATGAGTACCTGGCAGATGCAGTAAATAAAATATAAGAAGATTACAAGGAATACTTTGAAAAATATTTGCTAATAAGAGTGCAGAGATGTACTTCATGTAACAATAAAAGAAAGAGTAACCGACTGATATGTGAGAAGAAAGATATCAGTTGGTTATTCTTTTTTTATCCTAATTTCATGTAATTAAAATAATGTTGGTACCAAAAGCTCCAACTATGATGCCTACGGATTGTTTCGTGCTTTGCACTCCCACAATCCTCCCAATTATTCGCATATCGTGGGATTGTCATCCCACTTTTAGGCTCATATTGGGGCGGGCCCCAAGGTCTTTCATCCACTTATGAGCAAGCTCATGTGGATGAAAGACCTTTTGACCCTGGCATCGTTAAAATATAAATTGACAAATCGAACAAATGTTCTTATAGTAAAAACAGAACAGATGTTCGCATTATGATATTAGGAAAGCAGGAAAGAATATGAAGATACAGAATTCCATGTCTATCTATGAAAAATTAAATATTTTATCGGATGCAGCAAAGTATGATGTGGCGTGTACTTCCAGTGGAACGAAGAGAAAAGGTGATGGTTCCGGAATGGGAAACTGTACACAGTGTGGAATCTGCCACAGTTTTTCTGCAGATGGCAGATGTATTTCACTTTTAAAAATCCTGTTTACGAATGAATGCATTTTTGACTGTAAGTACTGCGTGAACAGAAGAAGTAATGATGTAGTGAGGACTTCTTTTACACCTGATGAAGTTTGTACGCTTACAATGGAATTCTATCGGAGAAATTATATTGAAGGACTATTTTTAAGTTCCGGCATTCTGGTAAGTCCGGATTATACGATGGAGTTAATCTGTGCAACACTTTATAAGCTGAGAAAAGAGTGTAATTTTCAAGGATATATCCATGTGAAAGCCATTCCGGGAGCAAGTCAGGAACTGATCCAAAAAGCAGGATTTCTGGCGGACAGAATGAGTGTGAATCTGGAACTTCCGACAGCAGAAGGATTGAAACTATTGGCACCGCATAAATCCAGAAAGAATATCCTCGCACCGATGAGGCTCATCCAAGAAGGGAGGAATGAAAATAGCCGTGAACTGTCATTATACCGTCAGGCACCGAGATTTGTACCGGCAGGGCAGAGTACCCAGATGATTATCGGAGCAACTTTGGAATCGGATTATCAGATTATGAAGGTGACAGAGAGTCTGTATAAGAAGTTTGAATTGAAACGAGTGTTTTATTCTGCATTCGTACATGTGAATGAAGATAAAGCACTTCCGGCAAGGACAGATGACGGACCGCCGCTTCTCCGGGAACATCGGCTTTATCAGGCAGACTGGCTGCTTCGTTATTATCATTTTCAGGCAGATGAATTACTGTCGGAGGAGGAACCTAATTTTAATGTTCTGTTTGATCCGAAGTGTAACTGGGCGCTGAAGCATCTGGAGTATTTTCCTGTGGAGATCAACAGGGCAGACTATGAGATGCTGCTCCGTGTACCAGGTCTTGGATATAAATCAGCAACAAGAATTGTGAAAGCGAGAAGACTTGGAATGCTGGATTTTGCAGATCTTAAGAAACTTGGAGTAGTACTGAAACGGGCGGTGTATTTTATTACCTGTAATGGGAAGACAATGTATCCGCTCAGGATAGAAGAGGAATCCATAGCCAGAAATCTTCTGGATTCCAGAGAAAAACTGCCACAGGAGGTGAGAAATCTCGGTTACAGACAGCTTTCATTATTTGATGATGTCAGGTTCCGTGAGAATTTCTATGAAAAAGATTTATGTGTGTAATGATACGATCACAGGAATATTTTCTGCAATTTATGATGCATGGAAAGAAGGAAGAGAAGAAAAAGAGTGTGGGATTGCAATAAAGGGAATGTTAGAACAGGAGCTTTTTTGTGAGTACATGTTGGTGGAGGAGAATCTTCACAAGGAACAGGCAGTAGAACGATTGATCCGAAAACATCTGGGAGGACAGGCTTATGCTGATATCTGGCATGCATCTCTTGCTTCGGATAGGGATAAGGCAGATGCAATTTATGGGACAATGCTGGCTGCAAGAAGGCTTCGTGACAGTAAAAAGGTTATGGAACATTTGAGCCACCCACAAGTGGAACGTGTATTTGAACTGAGCAGGAAGGTAGGAAGTGAAGCCCATAATTATAAAGGATTTTTGAGATTTCGGGAGTTGTCTGGCGGGATTTTGTATGGAGGGATTGCACCAAAGAACAGGATACTGACTTGTATTGCTCCACATTTTGCTAACCGGCTTCCACAGGAAAACTGGCTGATCCATGATAAGACACATCATATGTATGCAGTGCATGAGGCGGGAAAGGAATGGGTATTGGTAGAAAATGAACGGATTCAGGAGGAGAGGCTGGGGCAGATATCGGAAAATGAACAGATGTATGCAAGTCTGTGGACTGCTTTTTGCAGGACAATATCTATTGAATCCAGGGAGAATCCAAGAAGTCAGATGCAGCATCTTCCACTCAGATATCGGCCGGAGATGACTGAGATGGCAGGCGAGGTGTAAAATTACTTTAAAATATTTTATATTTATGTGTTATAATATGGGCGTTTACAAGAAGTGTCAGGGAAAGGAAGAAACACAATGGATCTTGAACAGCCTGTGATTCGCATTTCTGTGCGAAATCTGGTGGAATTTATACTTCGTGCGGGAGATATAGACAATCGAATAGCGTCGACAGATAAAGATACTATGCAGCTTGGAAGCAGAATCCACAGGAAGATTCAAAAGCAGATGGGTCCGGATTATCATGCAGAGATTTCACTAAAATATGAGATTCCATGTAAAGATTTTACGCTGAAACTGGAAGGAAGAGCAGATGGAATTATTGAGCTTCCGGAAGGAATTGTCATTGATGAAATTAAAGGTGTGTTAAGAGAACTGAATCAGATTAAAGAGCCGGTACCGGTACATCTTGCACAGGCAATGTGTTATGCGTATATTTATGCGGCATCTCATAATTTGCCGGAAATTGGTGTGCAGATGACTTACTGTAATATGGAGACAGAGGAGATAAAGCGTTTTCAGAGTGGTTACATATTCGAAGATTTGGAACGGTGGTTTTATGAGCTGATCGGAAAGTATGAAAAGTGGGCGAGATATCAGATTCAGTGGAAGAAAAAGAGAGATAAGTCGATCAAGGATGTGGAATTTCCATTTGCATACAGAGAAGGGCAGAAGAACCTGGTAACCTCGGTATATCGGACGATACTTAGAAAAAAGAAGCTGTTTATTCAGGCACCGACCGGAGTTGGAAAGACGATCGCAACATTATTTCCGGCAGTGAAAGCAGTAGGAGAGGGATTGGGAGATAAGATATTTTATCTGACAGCGAAGACGATCACAAGAACAGTAGCCTGGCGGGCATTTGAGACATTACGGGAACAGGCGCTTCGCATGAAAGTAATTGTTCTGACAGCAAAAGATAAAATTTGCTTTTGTGAAGAGACAAATTGTAATCCAGATCATTGCCCTTATGCGAAAGGACATTTTGACCGGGTGAACGATGCAGTCTATGAACTTCTGACATCTTCTGATGAACTGAACCGGGAGATACTAGAGGAACAGGCAAGAAAATGGAAGGTGTGTCCGTATGAGATGAGTCTGGATGTGGCGGTCTGGGTTGATGCAATTATCTGCGATTATAATTATGTATTTGACCCACAGGCGCATTTGCGCAGATTTTTCGGAGAAGGAAATAAAGGCGATTATCTGTTTTTAATTGATGAAGCACATAATCTGGTGGAACGGGGCAGGCAGATGTACAGTGCCAGTATCTGCAAAGAAGATTTTCTTGGAATCAAGAAAAAGGTCCGGTATGAGGATGAGAAGCTAACAGAGAGACTGGAAGATTGTAACCGGGGGCTTCTGGCAATGAAACGGGAATGCGAAGAATATAAAGTTCTAAATAGTGTATCGCATATTTACCTCAAGCTTTTAAATCTGATGACAGAACTGGAACGTTTTCTGGAAGAATGTGAGAAAGAAGATATCCGGGAAGAAGTTCTGGAGTTTTATTTTCACATTCGAAGCTTTATGGATATACATGAGCGGTTAGATGAGAATTATGTGATTTATAGTGAACTGGATGGGGAAGGGAAATTCCGGGTACATCTGTTCTGTGTCAATCCAGCGGGAAATTTGGGAGAATTTCTGCAAAAGGGAAACAGCACAATTTTCTTTTCAGCTACATTATTGCCAATTACATATTATAAAAAACTGCTTTCCACGGGAAAAGAAGATTATGCAATCTATGCAGAATCCCCATTTGATGTAGAGCATCGCCTGCTAATGGTTGGAGGAGATGTAAGTACAAAGTACACACGGAGAAATGAAGAGATGTATCAGAGATATGCCAGGTATCTGTGGAAGCTTGCAAATGGAAAGAAAGGGAACTATCTGGTATTCTTTCCGTCTTATCGTTTTCTGGAAGATGTCTATGAAGCTTTTGAAAAGATTCAGGAAAAGGAAGAGTTAGAAGCCTTCCCGGCTTTGGGTCATCGAATTACTTGTGTGACACAATCCCAGTCTATGTCAGAAAAGGACAGGGAGGAATTTTTGAATACATTTGAAGAGGAAAGAAAGGAAAGCCTGCTTGGATTTTGTGTCATGGGTGGTATCTTTTCAGAAGGAATTGATTTGGCGGAGGATAAGCTGATCGGGGCCGTGATTGTAGGCACAGGACTGCCACAGGTTTGTCGAGAACGGGAGATTTTAAAGGATTATTTCGATCAGCACGGGCAGAGGGGATTTGACTATGCTTATCTGTATCCGGGAATGAATAAGGTACTTCAGGCAGCCGGACGTGTCATAAGAACAGACGAGGACAGAGGAGTGATATTGTTGCTGGATGATCGCTTTTTCGACAGGCGGTATCAGGAGACTTTTCCAAGAGAATGGGAAAACCAAAGAAGCTGCAGCCTTGGAAATATGGCAGAGCAGATAGAAGAGTTCTGGAAAAAAGAAAAGGAAGAAGCACAGACCGTCCGGAAAAAAGAATAAATATTGATGCATTGTTTTTCTCGCGTCAGGCGGTCTGTGATTTTGCAGATTCATATATATCTGGTCTATGTTGTGAATAATGCTGTTGCTGTATAACGATTATGCCAGATTTAATTTACGGTTCAGACGATAATAAGTAATAATATAAAGAATCACACTCCATATAATCATCAAAGCCAGAGAGATTCCCAAAAGACCGAGCATATACTGAGATGGTGTAGACATATAAAGTGTTGTACTTGTTTCAATAGTTACAGTCTGGGTGTTTAGCAGCCCAAGTGGGATAAAAATCAAAAGACAGCTAATGCTTTCTACAAATGTAACGATAAAGTACATGGCAACAGCGCCAAAGACGCGATGACCGGTAAATATCTGTCCCAGAGAGATGCAGGCGTAATATAATATAACATTTGCAACTGTTCCGGCTATCATGAAAAAGATGTAAAAGGCAATTGATCCAAAGACTCCAAGATGGGATCCCAAACCGAAAATTTCCATTAGGAGAGCTTTATTGACGGAGAGAGAATCTTTTACATATGGCACCCAGGCAGCAATGTATATAGCGGCAAAGAGTCCAATTATGTCGATTATGCACCAGATTGTTCCTGCAATGACTTTTGCAAACAGGAGAGTTCCTTTTTTGACCGGCAGGGTGTGGGTCAGATATCCTTCGTCAGAGTATGTACTCTTATAAAAATGCACAGCAATGATAATTGAGGTTGCAAAAGCAACACAGGTAAGCAGGATAATACCAAAAGAAACAGTCAATCCAAGAATTAAGAAGTAAGTATTACCCAAGTTATGAACATTGTTGGCTGTAAGTCTGCCTGTGATCAGTATACGGATAAAAAATGCATATATAAGCAGAAATGCATGAATGATGATTAAAAAACGATTCATGGCTTTCATATCGTATTTGATGATTTTTCCTAACATTTGAATACCTCCCGGAATAATGCGTCAACAGATTTCTTTTGTTCTGACCGGATATCATCGACGGTTGCATTTAATACGAGTTCACCGTTCTGGATAAAGAGTACGCGGTCTAAAATATTTTCAATATCGGAAATCAGATGCGTTGAGATCAAAATCGTTGCATGTTCATTGTAATTATTTAAAATCGTGTGTAAGATGTAATCTCTGGCAGCAGGGTCAACACCTCCGATCGGTTCATCAAGTATATATAGTTTGGCGTCACGGCTCATAACAAGAATCAGTGCTACTTTTTCCTGATTTCCTTTGGAAAGAGTTTTCAAACGTGCTGTCTGATCTATGTTCAGGTCCTTCAGCATCGAAGTGGCTCGGATTTTGGAAAAATCTTCATAAAAGTCAGCAAAGTAAGAAACCAGATCCTGGATTTTCATGGAACCGTCCAGATAACTGTGGTCTGGAAGATAGGACACGATATTCTTGCTGTGGACACCAGGAAGTTCTCCGTCGATAAGAACAGTCCCTTCTGTCGGTGTTAAGAGGTCGTTGATCAGTTTGATCAGTGTAGTTTTCCCGCTACCGTTTGGACCAAGCAGTCCGATGATCTGACCATGGTTCAGTGTCAGGTTCAGATTGTGGAGAGCGTAGGCACTTTTATTGTACTTTTTGGAAAGCCCTTTACATTCTAAAATGGGTTTCATATTATTTTTCCTCCTTCATTGTATCTTGAACCAGTTCCAGGATTTCCGGTCTGGTAAATCCAAGATGTTCCATTGATTTTAAAAATTCACGGATATGCTCGGTGGCAGTCTCTGTTTTTAATTGTTTTATCATTGTTTCGTCCTCCGTAATAAATCGTCCGCTTGTACGGCGGGAGTGTACCAGACCAATTCTCTCCAGTTCGGAAAGTGCTTTTTGCATTGTGTTAGGATTTACGGATGCTTCCATAGCAAGTTCGCGAACAGAAGGAAGTTTGTCCCCGGGTTTATAGGTGCCGGAGATAATATCATGCTGAATTCGTTCCATGAGCTGAAGATAAATGGGACGGTCACTATCTAAATTCCATGGCATATTATGTACTCCTTTCATTTTGTATTATTGTACTATCTGAGCAATACAATAATACAGACGCTCGCAAGTGTCAAGCACAATTGTGGAAAAATGATTCATTTACAAGAATCTGTCAATAGAGTTTGCTGAAAATGAGTAACAAAAAAGCAGCAAACCTTTAAAGATTTACTGCTCAGATAGCTATTTGTTTAAATTTAAAGTAGTACTGACTGATTGTAATAGTAACTTAATGTTCATTTTCTGCAATGATGTTGTTTGGAAAATTCTTATCGAACTGGCTGGCTCTTAACATCGCAATCTCATATTTGTATGGTGCGTAAGATTTCTTCTCTTTTGTTGGAGAAGGAATATATGGAGTTTCAAGGATTTTCGGAATTTGTTCAAAATCCGGGTGGTGTACGATATAGGAGAGGGCATCGAATCCAATTTCTCCAGTGCCGAGATTGGCATGCCTGTCTTTCTTTGCACCACGCACATTTTTACTGTCGTTAATATGAAAGACCGCAATCTGATCTTTACCGATCAAATGATCAAACTCGTCGATCACACCGTCGAAATTACCACGGATATCATAACCACTGTCGTGAGTGTGGCAGGTATCAAAACAGACACGCAGCTTGTCGCTGTAGACTACGCCGTCATAGATTGCTGCAAGTTCTTCAAAAGACCGGCCAAGTTCCGATCCTTTTCCCGCCATGGTTTCCAGTGCAATATGAAGAGGCGTGTCTTTTGTCAAGACTTCATTGAGCCCCTTTATGACCTGTTGAAGTCCGGTTTCAACTCCGGCACCGACGTGGGCACCAGGATGCAGAATCAGAGTCTGGCTTTTGCAGGCGGCCGCGCGGTCAATTTCTTTTGCCAGAAATTCCACGGCCAGTTCATATGTCTCAGGTTTTACGGTATTACCAAGATTGATAATATAAGGAGCGTGAACGACGATATCTGAAATATTTTTTTCGTTCATATAGTTCCAGGCGGCATCAATATTGAGTTCAGAAATCTCTTTTCTTTTGGTGTTTTGTGGTGCTCCTGTATAGAACATAAATGTATTTGCTCCATAGGATTCAGCTTCTTTTGCAGAACCAAGGAGCATGCTTTTTCCGCTCATGCTGACATGAGATCCAAGTTTTAAATTCATAGTTAACCTTTACCTTTGCTTAAATTTATCCTTGCCCTGTTTACAGATTGGACAGACAAATGTGTCTGGAAGTTCTTCAAATGGAATATCACCATCATAGACATATCCGCAGATACTACACACCCATTTGCTATTTCCGGAGGAATTACTGGAGGTGATTGAAGAATCAGAAGAAGCAGAATCTACCGTATCCAGATCTTCCGGCTGGTAAGTCGGTGCATTTTTCGGACTCTTGCCTTTGATGATATTGTGATAGTAGGCATAGGTCATAGGTGTTTCCTGATTCAACATATCACAGTCAATGATTTCCCCAAGAAAGACTGTGTGGGTATTTGTTTCCATTTTATCGATGACCTTACAGACAAGATAACCGCATGCATCATCGACAACGGCAATATTATGCTTTGTAATAAAAGGAACATTCATAAACTTGTCCACATCTCTGGAAGACTGAAATCCAAGCTGGCTGATGATATTGGGGTCAGTCTTTTCAGAAAGTATGGAAACTGCGAACATTCCACTTTTTTCAATGCATTCATGCGTATAATTATCATGATTCATACTGACAGCTAAAGTTGCAGGGGAAGAAGTAATCTGCATAATACTGTTGGCAATGCAGCCGGACATACGATTCTCCCCAAGTGCCGAAACGGCATATACACCATAAGATAAATTTCGAAGTACTTTTTTGTTCATAGGTAACCTCCCATCTTGTATAATAACAGTAATTATTACTATTATAATAGCATGGATTTGCTGGAATAGCAACCAGACTTTCTAAAAAAGCGTTGAAAATCTTGTGTGTGAAAAGAATTAAGGTTGTTGGCTTTATTTTCTTGTGCTAAAATACAATGTGACATATTTTGTAAATGAAAAATTACGATAAATAAGAGGTAGAGAGCATGAAGAGAATATCAGATTTTATAGCGGAAGAACTGGCAGCAGCTTTCGAAGCAGCAGGATATGACAGGAATTATGCAAAAGTAACATTGTCGAACCGCCCGGATCTTTGCGAGTATCAGTGTAATGGTGCTATGGCAGGAGCAAAAGCTTATCATAAAGCACCGATCATGATTGCACAGGATGTTGTGGCAAAATTAGAAGGAAGTGGTTGCTTCTGCGATGTTCAGGCAGTGAATCCGGGCTTTATCAATCTGAAATTAGACGAAAGATTTGTAGCAGATTATCTGGATGAGATGGAGACGGATGAAGACCTCGGACTGAATAAGACTGACAAGCCTAAGATGATCGTGATCGACTACGGCGGACCGAACGTGGCAAAACCGCTTCATGTAGGACATCTTCGTTCTGCAATTATTGGTGAGAGCGTAAAACGAATTGCAAGAAAAATGGGACATAATGTTCTTGGAGATATCCATTTGGGAGACTGGGGATATCAGATGGGACTGATCATTACGGAATTAAAGGAAAGAAAACCAGAACTTCCATATTTTGATGAGAGTTTTAAAGGAGAATATCCGGCAGAGGCTCCATTTACCATATCTGAGTTGGAGGAGATCTATCCGACAGCAAGTGGAAAAGCAAAAGAGGATGAGGAGTACAGAGAGCGTGCATTGCATGCCACATATTTACTCCAGAACGGACATAAAGGTTATACAGCAATCTGGAACCACATTATGCATGTATCTGTAAATGATTTGAAGAAGAACTATGCGAACCTGAATGTGGACTTTGATTTGTGGAAAGGTGAGTCTGATGCACAGGCTTACATTCCGGATATGATTGAGCGGCTGAAAAAAGAAGGATTTGCACATGTCGATGACGGAGCTCTTGTGATTGATGTACAGGAAGAGTCAGACACAAAGGAAATTCCACCATGCATGATCCAAAAGTCAGACGGAGCATCTCTCTACGGAACGACAGACCTTGCAACGCTGGTTCAACGAGTGGAAGATTACCATCCGGACAAAGTCATTTATGTTGTAGATAAGCGTCAGGAGTTACATTTTGTACAGGTATTCCGTGCAGCAAAGAAGACAGGAATCGTTCCTTTTGAGACTGAACTGAAATTCTTAGGTTTCGGTACCATGAATGGAAAAGACGGCAAACCATTTAAGACAAGAGAAGGTGGTGTTATGCGTCTGGAGAATCTGATCGCTGAGATTCAGGAGGAAATGTACAAGAAGATCACAGACAACCGTACTGTAGAGGAAGAGGAAGCGAAGAACACTGCGAAAACGGTAGGTATGGCTGCAATCAAGTACGGGGATCTGTCCAATCAGGCTTCCAAAGATTATGTCTTCGATGTAGACAGATTTACTTCCTTTGAGGGAAACACAGGACCGTATATTCTGTACACCATCGTGCGTATCAAATCTATCCTGAACAAATACCAGGAAGAAGGAAAAGCAGTCACTGGACTTAAGGTAAATCAGCAGTCCGGCGAGAGCGAGAAAGCATTGATGCTTGCGCTGGTAAAATATAACGAGATGATGGAAAATGCTTACGAAGAACTTGCACCACATAAAATCTGTGCGTATATTTATGATCTTGCAAATGCATTCAATCATTTTTATCATGAAACCAAAATTCTGGCAGAGGAAAACGAAGCAAAGAAACAGGGATACATTGCACTGCTTATACTGACAAAGAAAGTATTGGAGTCCTGCATTGATGTTCTTGGATTCGAAGCACCAGAGAGAATGTAATGATAACAAGGTCGGATTGTGGGAGTGCATAGCACGGAGCAATCTGAAGGTATCATGAAGAGTAGTATATATTACAGGAAGGATTTATAGGTAACATGACAGACAAGTTGTACTACGAAAGTAGTCATAGAAGAGATTTTGAGGCACAGGTAATTTCATGTGAGCCGGAAGGAGAAGGATACAAAGTAGTTTTGGATAAGACAGTATTTTTCCCGGAAGGCGGCGGACAGTATGCAGATACAGGAATTCTTGGAGGGGTTCATGTGCTGGACGCGCAGGAGAAAGATGGAATTATCTATCATTACACAGATGGCGCACTGACACCGGGCGAGATCGTTAAAGGCGAAATTGACTGGGAAAAGAGATTCGAAAGTATGCAGCAACATAGCGGCGAGCATATCATTTCAGGAATTGTACATGGAAGATTCGGATACAACAATGTAGGATTCCATCTTGGAGCTGATTACTGTACGATGGATTTTGACGGACCGATTACAAAGGAGCAGTTGAAAGAAATCGAAGAAGAGGCGAATCGCATCGTTTACAAGAATTTGAATATAGAGATTCTTTACCCGACAAAGGAAGAGTTGAAAGATCTGACTTACAGAAGTAAGATTGAAATTGAAGGGCAGGTCCGTATTGTGAATATTCCGGGCGTGGATGTCTGTGCATGCTGTGCACCACACGTAGATAGAACTGGGGAGATTGGAAATATCAAACTGGTGGATATGGTGTCATACAAAGGCGGCGAACGCATCACTATGTTAAGTGGAAGCCGTGCACTTACAGATCATCAGCAGAAAGAGGAGAGCGTGAAGAAGATTTCCGCACTGCTCTGTGCAAAGGATACAGAAGTTGCCGAAGCTGTAGAAAAATTAAAAGAAGAGCAGCTTGACCTGAAAAATCAGGTGTCTGCTCTCAAACAAAAATTACTGGCTTATCAGGCAAAGGAGATTGACGTTACTCCGGAACTGGTAAAGGTATTTGACAGTGAACTTAGTGGGAATGAACCGAGAGAACTAATGAACCTTCTATTAGAGAGAGGTGCAAAGATTTGTGCAATTTTTGCAGGAAATGATGAAGAAGGATATCGTTATGTTATCGGAAGCCATTCTGAAGATGTAAGAGTGATCAGCAAAAAATTAAATGAGGCTTTCCAGGGCCGTGGCGGTGGAAAACCTCAGATGGTGCAGGGATCCTTAAAAGGAACTGCTAAAAATATTTCAGAAATTCTGTAGCTGCCTTGGAGATGGGAACGCGGTCATTGTAAGCAATGACCAGTTCTCTCACCGGCAGTTTTTCTTTTGTCTCAACAATAAATAATTTTTCCAGATCTTTTCCGGTAACACAGTAATCGGGTATACATGCAATGCCGAGCCCGATTTTTGCAAGGTCAATGAGAAGATCATTACTGCTCAGCTCAATTTCCGGCACGAGATCTAACTGGTGCTGTAAAAAGAGATTATGCAGGAATTCGCTGGTTGTACTTTTTTTATCCAGCATCAGAATCGGATGTTCTAAAAGTTCTTTGTAGCTTAAGCATCTTCCGACAAGTTTATCAAAAGAATGATTTGCAACAAACACGTCCTGGAAAGAGCGGATATGTTTTGTTTCACAGTTTCCGAGATATGGATTTGGAGAATTGACAACAATCAGGTCAACTTGTCCATTTTCTAATAGTTCTACACAGTGGATAGAAGTTGCATTTGTTACTTTGATGTGAGCTCCCGGAAATTCCTTATGGAAACGCTCCAGGTAAGGAACAAGAAAATAACGGCAGATAGTGTCACTGGCACCGATGCGAAGTTGTCCTACACCTTCAGAAGCTTCTAAAAGCTGGATTTCCCCACGGTGAATCAGATTCATAGCTGGTTCCACATGACGAAGAAGCAGTTCGCCTTCCGGTGTCAGGCGTACCTTTTTGGTACTCCTGATAAAAAGCTTTTGATTTAATTTTTTTTCCAACGCTTTGATAGACTGGCTTACGGCTGACTGAGAGATAAATAATTTATTCGCAGCTTCCGAAAAACTTAGTGTAGTTGCTACGTGGTAAAACACTTTATATAATTCGTAATTAATATCCATAATAAGACTCCCTAATAAATACTAATTTGATTATAAGGTAAATTAATGCAAAATGCAATGGCAGAATTTGTTTTGAAGTGATTTTTCTATACAGATATGAGATATCTTGGTATAATACTAGAGATAAAAACCTGGATCGCAAAAAATGCGCAGGTAGTTTAGGAAAGAAAAGGAAGATAACATGAAGATCTGGTACAGAGTTACCATTACATTTACGATGCTCCTGGTAATCTTTGCATTGCTGATTACTGGATTTCAGCTTGCAGTTTATGGAGACAGCCATTACGGATTTTATAAAAAGGAATATGAAAAGTACCGGGTCACGGACGATCTGAATATGAAGATTGACAATGTGATGGCAGTGACAGAACATATGATGGCTTATCTGATTGGAAAGGAAGAAAAGCTGTCAATTGTCACAGATGTGGACGGTGAGCATCAGGATTTCTTCAATGAACAGGACAGGCTTCACATGGCAGATGTGAGGAATTTGTTTCTGGGAGGTTTGAAGCTTCGGAATCATGCGGTGATTCTTGCAACTATTTTAATGATTGTTCTTAGGGCAAAAAAAGCAGATTTCCGAAGACTGGTTCCGCTAGGATATTTGCAGGCGCTGTTTGTTTATCTTATTTTGGCGGCAATTCTGGGAGTTGCCATGAGCATTGATTTTACAAGCTGTTTTACGCTGTTTCATAAATTGTTTTTTACAAATAATCTCTGGATCTTTGACCCGGAGACAGATTATATGATCCGCATGCTGCCAGAAGGATTTTTCTTGGACATGGTAATCCGGGTCGGCGTGATATTTATCGTATTACTTGCCGTGCCGGGAGTTGCAGCGGTCGTGTACAACTGGAAATGGAAAAAAGAAAGAAATTAGTAAAACTTATAAAAGGATTTAAATATATTAATTTTAATAATAATGGTGGGTATGTTACAATGAAATAAATAATGAAGATTTAAAGTAACAGAACTATTACCAAATAAAAATATAAACACAATGGAGGAAGACGAATGAGTAATGTAAGAAGAGTGTATGTTGAGAAAAAGGGCAGCTATGATGTCCAGCAGAAGGCACTTGCACATGAGATTCGCAATTATCTTGGAATCAAAGACGTAGAGTATGTGCGTATCCTGAATCGTTATGATGTGGAGAACGTATCAGATGAGACATTTGAAAGAGCATGCAATGGTATCTTTGCTGAACCGCCGGTAGATGTCCTTTGGAACGAGGAGGCTCCTGTTGGTTCCGGAGACAGTCTGTTTTCCGTAGAATTTCTTCCGGGTCAGTTCGATCAGAGAGCAGATTCTGCTGTTCAGTGTATCCAGTTCGTAAAAGAGGACGAGCAGCCGGTCATCCGTACTGCAACGACTTATATTATTCATGGTAAGAATGGAGCTATTACAGAAGAAGAACTTCAGAAGATTAAGGAACACTGCATCAACCCGGTAGACTCAAGAGAAGCAGCAGAGGAGAAGCCGGAGACACTAGTGACAAAATTTGACGAGCCTGCTGATGTTATTGTATTTGACGGATTTAAGGATATGGAAGAGGAAGAGCTTAAGAAATTATATGATTCTCTTGAACTTGCAATGACATTCCGTGACTTCCAGCATATCCAGAATCATTTCAAAGGGGAAGAGCACCGCGATCCTTCCATGACAGAGATCCGCGTACTGGATACTTACTGGTCAGACCATTGCCGTCATACAACATTTTCAACAGAACTTACAGAAGTTTCCTTTGGAGACGGAGATTATCGAAAACCGATGGAAGATACTTACAAGCAGTACCTTCGCGATCACAGCGAGATTTTTAAAGGGCGTGAGGACAAATTTGTATGTCTGATGGATCTTGCATTGATGGCTATGAGAAAGCTGAAAAAAGAAGGCAAGCTTCAGGATCAGGAAGAGTCAGATGAAATCAATGCCTGCAGTATTGTTGTACCGATCAAGGTAGATGGCGTGGAAGAAGAGTGGCTTGTGAACTTTAAAAATGAAACACACAACCATCCGACAGAGATTGAGCCTTTTGGTGGAGCTGCTACATGTCTTGGCGGAGCAATCCGAGATCCATTATCAGGACGTACTTATGTATACCAGGCAATGCGTGTGACCGGAGCAGCAGATCCGACTGTATCTATCAAAGATACAATGAAAGGAAAGCTTCCTCAGAAGAAACTGGTTCGTGAGGCAGCTCATGGATATAGTTCTTATGGTAACCAGATCGGACTTGCAACTGGTGCAGTTAAGGAAATCTATCACCCGAATTATGTGGCAAAACGTATGGAAATCGGAGCTGTTCTCGGAGCAGCACCAAGACGTGCAGTAATCCGTGAGACTTCAGATCCTGGTGATATCATTATCCTGCTCGGTGGACGTACCGGACGTGACGGCTGCGGTGGAGCAACCGGATCTTCTAAAGTACATACAGAGGAGTCTATCGAGACTTGTGGAGCAGAGGTACAGAAAGGTAATCCGCCGACAGAGCGTAAGATCCAGAGACTGTTCCGCAGAGAGGAAGTCAGCAAATTAATTAAGAAATGTAACGACTTTGGAGCCGGAGGAGTTTCTGTTGCAATCGGAGAACTTGCAGACGGACTTCAGGTAGATCTAGACAAAGTACCGAAGAAATACGCAGGACTTGATGGAACAGAAATTGCAATTTCTGAGTCTCAGGAGCGTATGGCTGTTGTTGTAGACCCGAAGGATGTAGATGAATTTATGGGATATGCAGCAGAAGAGAACTTAGAGGCAACAAAGGTAGCTGTCGTAACAGAGGAGCCAAGACTTGTATTATCCTGGAGAGGTAAGAAGATCGTAGACTTATCCAGAGCATTTTTAGATACTAACGGTGCTCATCAGGAGACAAAAGTAGCTGTAGATATTCCAAGCCGCAAAGACAGTATCCTCGTAAGAGAAGAAGTGACAGATGTCAAAGAAAAGTGGATGGAGACATTAAAAGATCTGAATGTGTGCTCACAGAAAGGTCTTGTGGAAATGTTTGACGGTTCCATTGGAGCATCTTCTGTATTTATGCCGCATGGCGGACAGTATCAGATGACAGAGACACAGGCTATGGTTGCAAAGCTTCCTGTACTGACAGGAGACTGCGATACGGTTACAATGATGAGTTTCGGATTCGATCCGTATCTGTCAACATGGAGTCCGTACCACGGAGCTATTTACGCAGTGACAGAGTCTGTAGCAAAAATTGTGGCAGCAGGAGGAGATTACAGTAAGATCCGTTTCACATTCCAGGAGTACTTCCGCCGTATGACAGAGGATCCACATAGATGGAGCCAGCCATTCGCAGCACTTCTTGGTGCTTACAGTGCACAGCTTGGATTTGGTCTTCCTTCTATCGGTGGAAAAGACAGTATGTCCGGAACATTTGAGCATATTGATGTACCACCGACACTGGTTTCTTTTGCAGTGGATGTGGCAACAGAAAAAGATATTATTACACCGGAGCTTAAGAAAGCAGGAGATAAGCTTGTATGGCTTCAGATCCCAACAGACGAGTATGATGTTCCGGTTTATGAAAAAGTTATGGACCAGTATGGTAAATTTACTGCTGATATCCATGACGGCAAGATTGTGGCAGCTTATGCACTTGACAGACACGGAATCGTTCCGGCTGTCAGCAAGATGGCATTTGGTAATCGCATGGGTGTAACATTAGATGCGAGCGTAGAGGCAAAAGACTTGTTCGCACCTGCATTTGGAGATCTGATCGCTGAAGTTCCGGCTGACAAGCTGGATGGACTGACGATTGATTACACAGTCATCGGTGAAGTGACAGAAGAGCAGAATTTTGAATACAAAGATACAAAGATTGCCCTTGCAGATGCCCAAAAAGCATGGGAGAGTACACTAGAGAGCGTATTTGCTACAAATTCCAAAGCAGAGGGACAGGACGAGAAGATCGACACAGGTCTTTTTGATACAAAAGAAGTACATATCTGCGAACACAAGATCGCTCAGCCGACTGTATTTATTCCGGTATTCCCTGGAACAAACTGTGAGTATGACAGTAAGAGAGCCTTTGAGAGAGCAGGAGCAAAAACAATCGTAAAAGTATTCCGCAATATGAGTGCTTCCGATATTGTAGATTCTGTCGATGTATTTGAAAAAGCAATCGCGCAGTCTCAGATGATCATGTTCCCAGGTGGATTCAGCGCTGGTGATGAACCGGATGGTTCTGCGAAATTCTTTGCAACTGCATTCCAGAATGCGAAGATGAAAGAGGCGGTTGAGAAACTTCTTGGGGAGCGTGACGGGCTGGTACTTGGTATCTGTAATGGATTCCAGGCTCTTGTAAAACTGGGACTTGTTCCAAATGGAACAATTACAGGACAGACAGAGGATTCTCCGACACTGACTTACAATACAATTGGACGCCACATTTCTAAGATGGTGTACACGAAAGTAGTCAGCAACAAGTCTCCATGGCTTTCCGGAGCAAAGCTTGGCGGAGTTTACACAAACCCGGCATCTCACGGAGAGGGACGTTTTGTTGCAAGCAAAGAGTGGCTTGACAAGCTGATCGCAAATGGACAGGTTGCAACTCAGTACTGCGACCCACAGGGAAATGTATCTATGGATGAGACATGGAACATTAATGGTTCCTATCTTGCAATCGAAGGTATCACCAGCCCGGATGGAAGAGTATTTGGTAAAATGGCCCATTCAGAAAGACGTGGACGTTCCGTTGCAATGAACATTTACGGAGAACAGGATCTGAAGATCTTTGAGTCTGGAGTGAAATATTTTAAATAAAAATAATCAGGCGCTTGCAAATTTTGCAGGCGCTTGTTCTGTATTTTGGCAAAAATACAAAATTATGCAGGAAATGAAAATTAAAAATGCACAAAATATAAAAATAACATTTTTTTGCAAAAAAATCTTGTGTTATAAAGTAAAATACTTTACAATATTAAAGGACAAAAGCGTCGAAGGAGAAGAACGGTTTTGCCGTCCTTCTTTTTTTGAATAATGAATGCAAATAAATCAAGAAATATGGCGCTTTAAATTTCATAATAACATTTTTTCAGGAGGTACAAAGGTATGTCATATGTTGATGAAGTACTGGAAAAAGTAGTGGCAAAGAACCCTGCTGAGCCAGAATTCCACCAGGCAGTAAAAGAAGTATTGGAATCATTGAGAGTGGTAATCGAAGCAAACGAGGAGAAATTCAGAAAAGACGCTTTGCTTGAGAGACTGGTTGAGCCTGAGAGACAGATCAAATTCCGTGTTCCATGGGTAGACGATAATGGACAGGTTCAGGTAAATACAGGTTACCGTGTACAGTTCAACAGTTCAATCGGACCATACAAAGGAGGCTTACGCCTTCATCCTTCCGTAAACCTTGGAATCATCAAATTCCTTGGATTTGAGCAGGTATTCAAGAACTCACTGACAGGTCTTCCAATCGGAGGAGGAAAAGGTGGTTCTGATTTCGACCCTAAGGGAAAATCCGACAGAGAAGTTATGGCATTCTGCCAGAGCTTTATGACAGAACTTTGCAAATATATCGGTGCTGACACTGACGTTCCGGCCGGAGATATCGGAACAGGCGCAAGAGAGATTGGATATATGTTTGGTCAGTACAAGAGAATCCGCGGAGTATACGAAGGTGTACTTACAGGTAAAGGATTAAGTTACGGTGGATCTTTAGCAAGAACAGAAGCCACAGGTTATGGACTTCTGTATCTGACAGAGGAACTTCTGAAACTCAACGGAAAAGATATCAAGGGTATGACAGTTGCAGTATCCGGTTCCGGTAATGTTGCAATCTACGCAACACAGAAGGCTCAGGAGCTTGGAGCTAAAGTTGTTACAGTCAGCGATTCTACAGGCTGGGTATATGATCCAGAAGGAATTGATGTTGCAGCTCTGAAAGAAATTAAAGAAGTAAAACGCGCAAGACTGACAGAGTACAAGAACTATCGTCCGAGCTCAGAGTATCATGAGGGACGTGGCGTATGGTCTGTAAAGGTAGATCTGGCTCTTCCATGTGCAACACAGAACGAGCTTCACTTAGAGGATGCAAAACAGTTAGTAGCAAACGGTTGTGTAGCTGTATGCGAGGGTGCTAACATGCCTACTACATACGAGGCAACTGAGTATCTGCAGGAGAACGGTGTAATCTTTGCACCTGGAAAAGCAGCGAATGCCGGTGGTGTTGCTACATCTGCTCTTGAGATGTCACAGAACAGTGAGAGACTTAGCTGGACATTCGAGGAGGTTGATGCAAAACTGAAGAACATTATGGTAAATATCTGCCACAACATGGTAGATGCTGCAAAACGTTACGATATGGAAGGTAACTACGTAGCAGGAGCTAACATTGCAGGATTTGAGAAAGTTGTAGATGCTATGACAGCTCAGGGAATTGTATAAAAAACACTAAAATATTTGGAAAGTCCCGGATTTACGGGGCTTTCTTTTTGCATAACAGGAATTTTATTTCCTGTTATGCAAAAAGACTCCGGCAGAATCAGTACTTTATGTTCAAAAGATTTTCCACTTATTAAAAAAGTAATTGAATTTTATGCAAAAAAGAGTATAATATAAACGACTAATGTTATCGTGATAACATTGAAAAGCGTGCGGGAAATTTATACAGAAAGGATGAAAAAAAATGGGCTCAAAAATGGAAGTGTCTGAGGCGGAAATCCAGAAAGTCTACCACAGGGATTGCATTCTTCTGGCAGGGTTTGCAATATTTATGTGGTGTATTTTAAGTACGATATTACGACAGGCTTTACAGGTAGCGGGAGATTCGACTACAAGAACAATTATGATTTGTATTGCGTTGGTGACTGGAAGTGCATTGTCCCTCGGACTTTTTGCAGTTTACAGACACTTAAAAAGAAACAAAGATGTGATTTATAAAGAGGATCTTGAAAATTTGAAATTGCAGAAGAAAGATGCGTAGCAGGAGTGGCAGAAGATGGAAAATAAAAAAGAGACGAAAAAAGAAAAAATAATGCAAGTGATAGATGTGTTTTTCGTAATGATCCTATGCTTTGCGGTTTTGCTTGTGACGATGCTTTTTCAAAATCTTGCAGGTGTCAAGGAGGCAGGAAAAGCATATGTGATCCAGGCATCTACACTGGTGCCGGTTGTAGTTGCGCTGGCAGCATATGTAACATTTCTTGTGAAAAGAAGCAAAAAAGATTTAAAGGAAATTATTGAACTGGAATATAGCGAAAAGGAGCAGGAACAGGTATGAGCATATGGACAATTATAAATATTGCAGCATGGGTATTATGTGCAGTATTTCTTTATTTGATTTTGAGTGATCTGATAAAAGTGGAAAAAAGGAACAGAGAAGAGAAAAAGCTTGAAAAGAAAGACTAAGAGGCATACTTATGGAGAAAGAAAAGACAAATGAAAAGAGTCAGGGACTTTCGAAAGTTCTTGGACCAATGCATATCTGGGCTCTTGGAGTAGGAATTGTACTTGTTGGAGAGTTCATGGGATGGAATTTTACGGTCGCAAAAGGAGGATCGATTGGTTCTGTTATTGCACTTTGGACGGTAGCCATGCTTTATGTCATGATCGTGATGATGAATACGGAGATGGGTTCTGTCATGCCAGAGGCAGGCGGACAGTATACAATGGCGAAATATATGCTTGGACCTTTAGCTGCATTTAACGTAGGGCTGATGCTTGTGCTGGAATATGCAATGCTGGAAGCAGCCGATGTTCTGGTCGTCGGACAGATACTTGAATCATTGAACCCGAATGTGAAAGCGCTGCCGTTTATCATATTAAGTCTGCTTGTGCTGACATATATGAATTACCGTGGTGTCTATGCAACCTTGACCCTGAATTTTGTGATTACGGCAGTTGCATTTGTGACGATATTTATTTTATTGTTTTCAACAAGTTTTTATGATCCACAGATGACTTTGATTAATTTGAAAAAAATGACAGATGGACTTCCATATGGTTATCTTGGAATTATTGCAGCCATGCAGTTTGCAGTCTGGTTTTTTCTGGGAATCGAAGGAGGAGCACTGGCGGCAGAAGAATGCAGGTCTACCAGCAGAGCTCTGCCACTGGGAACTATGATAGGTTTGTCTGTGCTGCTGATTGGTGCTACTACAACATGGTTTGTGTGCTCAGGTCTTGTCCCGGCAGAAAAGCTTGGTGAGTCTGCATATCCGTTGTATGACGCGGCATTGGCAACTGGAAAATTATATGTTATCATTGCATTGTTTGTTGGTACGATCATGGCGTGTCTGGCTTCAGCAAATGGCTGCATTAACGATGCAAGCAGAGCTTGGTTTGCAATGTCAAGAGATGGGCTGATCCCGCCTATATTTGCAAAGACACATCCGAAATATAAGACACCGTACCGGGCAACTGTATTTTTACTGCCGATATCTATGGCATTTGCATTTACAGGAATGTTGGATCAGGTTGTTACATTTTCTATATTTTCAGCGTTGATGGTATATGTGCTGACAGTGATCATGATGTTCCGGTTCCGGAAAATGTATCCCCTTGGAACGATTGAGCGTGGATATGTTGCACCAATCCATCCGGTACCTGCATTGATCGCAGCAGTGTTGATCGGTATAACGCTGCTGGGTATGTATCTGGGTTATTGGATTAATATACTAGGCGGAGTTGCTTTTTATTTCCTGGCATCTGTCTGGTTCTTGAAAAGGAGACTGAAGTTTATAGATAAATCACAGTTCTTAAAAGCCGGTACTCAGAAGTGGCCGAAACCGAAGGAATTATAATCGGAAGATTGTACTTTAATATTTTTATTTTACGAAATTCATACAATTTTCATAATATAAAACTGGAATAATCAGACAAAAACTGTTACCATATAAAAGAAAATTGAATTCGATATTGACAGAATGGAGGAATGATTATGGAACAAGTGAAACGGCCGAAAAAACCGTTGATGTTTTATTATACGATTGTGCTGATTATCCTGATATTATTTAACATTATTGCGATGCCTTACATAAAGGAAAAGCAGATCAAAGATGTAGATTATGGAACATTTATCTCTATGACCGAGAAAAAGGAGATAAAAAAAGTAGAATTGCAGCAACAGGATAATACGATCTTATTTACAGGAAAAGACGGGAAGACTATTTACAAAACGGCGATGGTCAATGATCCGGATCTGACGAAACGATTATATGAAGCGGATGTTTCTTTTTACGGAGAAGAAATTGATCAGTCATCTCCGATCCTGGTTAATATTTTATCCTGGGTGCTTCCAATCTTGTTTTTTGTGGCATTGGGAGAATACATGTCCAGAAAATTGATGAAGCGGGCTGGTGGGGAAAATGCCATGTCTTTCGGAATGGGAAAAAGCAGTGCGAAGATTTATGTGAAATCATCCGAGGGAATCCGTTTCCGTGATGTTGCAGGTGAAGATGAGGCGAAAGAGAATTTAAGCGAGATTGTAGAATATCTTCATAACCCGGCCAGATATAAAGAAATCGGAGCATCGATGCCGAAAGGAATTCTTCTTGTAGGACCTCCGGGAACAGGTAAGACGATGCTTGCAAAAGCAGTTGCCGGTGAGGCAAATGTTCCATTTTTCTCCATGTCCGGTTCTGAATTTGTAGAGATGTTCGTTGGTATGGGTGCATCAAAGGTGCGTGATCTGTTCCAACAGGCAAAAGAAAAAGCACCATGTATTGTGTTTATTGATGAGATAGATGCAATCGGTAAGAAGCGGGATGGACAGATAGGTGGAAATGATGAACGTGAGCAGACCTTGAATCAGTTGCTGACAGAGATGGATGGATTTGAAGACAACACGGGCGTGATCATTCTTGCGGCAACGAACCGTCCAGAATCCCTGGATCCGGCTCTTTTAAGACCGGGACGGTTCGACAGACGTGTGCCGGTAGAACTTCCTGATCTGAAAGGAAGAGAAGATATCCTGAAGGTTCATGCAAAAAAAATAAAAGTTGGTGATAATGTAGATTATAATAAAGTGGCACGTATGGCTTCCGGAGCTTCTGGAGCGGAACTTGCTAATATTGTAAATGAAGCAGCACTTCGTGCAGTTCGTGACAACCGTAAATTTGTAACGCAGGAAGATTTGGAGGAGAGTATTGAGGTTGTTATCGCCGGATATCAGAAGAAAAATGCGATCCTGACAGATAAAGAAAAGCGTATTGTGGCATATCATGAAATCGGGCATGCGCTTGTGGCTGCAAAACAGACTAATTCAGCTCCGGTACAGAAGATTACCATTGTTCCCAGAACGTCGGGGGCTCTTGGCTATACGATGCAGGTCGAGGAAGGCAATCATTATCTGATGACAAAAGAAGAAATCCTGAATAAGATCGCGACTCTTACAGGAGGAAGGGCAGCGGAAGAAATTGTGTTTGGTTCAGTCACGACGGGAGCTTCCAATGATATTGAACAGGCAACCAAGCTTGCAAGGGCTATGATCACAAGATATGGAATGACGTGTGATTTTGATATGGTTGCAATGGAAGTGCAGACGAATCAGTATCTGGGCGGAGATTCTTCCCTGACCTGTTCGGCAGAGACGCAGACAAAGATTGATGAGAAGGTTGTGGAAGTTGTTCGAAGTGAACACGAAAAAGCAGCTGGAATATTGATGGAGAACAGAGAAAAACTGGACGATCTGGCAAGGTATCTGTATGAGAAAGAAACGATTACAGGAGAAGAATTCATGAATATTTTAAACGCCTGATCAGGAAGAGGAGTGAATATACTCGGTGAGAATGTGCAGGAGTTCGGGAAAATATATCTACGAGGTAAAAACGGATTCCACGCACAGACTCACTTTTTCTTTTGATTATCTATTGGAACACCGGTATTTACTGATGCGAGGGACGGAATAAAAGATGGAATTTTTGCAAATGTAGAAAAAATTGAAAAATTTTAAAAAATATGTTGACGAAAGTAGAATCTTATTGTAAACTTAGTAGGCTGGTTCAAGAGAGCAGCGAATATAAATATGGCGGGATAGCTCAGTTGGCTAGAGCACGCGGTTCATACCCGCGGTGTCGCTGGTTCAAATCCAGTTCCCGCTACTTGGAAAGAGAATTCACATTGTGTGTTCTTTTTTTTATACTCTAACATAGAAAAATATGGACATGAGAAAATAAGAAGTGCTATAATTAAAATAATATTTTGGGCAAAACAGACGAAAGTCTGCGACGCAAAGCTATAGGACCTGTAAAATGGTAGCCAGTTGTAAAAAAAGAATGTACACTGTCTATTTTAGATGGTGTTTTTTATATAATCTGTTGATACGAAACTATTAGTAAAGATAATTCATGAATTAGTGGAAAACAATTTCACAAGGGAGAGCATATTGAAAAAGAAAAAATGGAACAGCTTCCGAATATCGATGTTGAATTTGTAGTAGGCAATAATGACCTGGATTTCTACAAGTTTCTTAAGGAAAACGGTGGATTGCCGGATATTATAACCTGCTGTCGTTTTTCGCTTCACGATGCAAGTCCTCTGAAAGACAGTCTGATGGATCTTTCTACAACCAACGTGGCAGGTGCTGTCTATGACACATATCTTAATAATTTTATGAATGAAGATGGAAGCGTAAATTGGCTTCCGGTGTGTGCGGATGCGCATGGCTTTGTAGTGAACAAAGACCTTTTTGAACAGTGAAATTGCGGTGGAGATCCTTAATGAATATGGCTTCCTGGTTGATACAGCAGAAGATGGAGCAGAGGCAGTGGAGAAGGTTAAGAATTCAACAGCAGCTGGCTATGATCTGGTGCTGATGGATGTGCAGATGCCTGTGATGAATGGATATGAGGCAACAAAGCAGATCCGTGCACTGGAGGATCCCAAATTGGCGGGAATTACAATTCTTGCTATGACTGCCAATGCTTTTGAGGAAGATAGAAAGAAAGCACTGGAATGTGGTATGGATGGATTTTTATCCAAGCCAATTGTTATTAAAGATTTGATTGATGCGTTACAACATAATCTGGAGAGAGCTTAGTACAGCAAAAATCAAACAAAGAAGGAGACGATGAGATATGGAACAAGAAAATTATTCAATCGTATTCAGTAGTTCAACTGGTAATACAAAGAAGCTGGCTGATGCAGTCTATGAAATATTGCCAAAAGATAAGTGTGATTATTTTGGGGAGAATGATTCAAAGATCCCTCCATCCGATTTGTTGTATATCGGATTTTGGACTGACAAAGGGAGCGCGGATACCAAGACATTAGAATTATTAGCGAAACTAAAAAACAAGAAGATTTTTCTGTTTGGAACGGCTGGGTTCGGTGGAAGTGATGTATATTTTGAAAAGATCCTCGGACAAGTCAAACAATCTATTGATTCAAGCAATGCTGTTATTGGAGAGTATATGTGCCAGGGAAAAATGCCACAATCTGTACGTGAACGATATGTAAAGATGAAAGAAAATCCGGAACATCCAGCGAATCTTGATATGTTGATCGCAAATTTTGACTGTGCATTGTCACATCCTGATATGGACGATCTGGAAAAATTAAAAAAGATAATAAAAAAATAAAAAAAGTTATTGACAATACTCACTATATTGATGTATACTAACGAAGTCGGTTCGAGAGAGCCACAAGATATGGGATCATAGCTCAGCTGGGAGAGCATCTGCCTTACAAGCAGAGGGTCATAGGTTCGAGCCCTATTGGTCCCATATATACCTCAATATATGGCGGGATAGCTCAGTTGGCTAGAGCACGCGGTTCATACCCGCGGTGTCGCTGGTTCAAATCCAGTTCCCGCTACTTGTGTAAGAAAAGGAATTTGCAAAAGCAGATTTCTTTTTTTTGTATAAAAAGTGAAAATTGGCTTGAGGTTGATTTTTCACGCTGGGGGAATAAATCGCAAGATAATGCTATGTTTCAAAAGGTAAAGGAAGCAATCATATCACACAAAATGCTTTGTATTGTTTATGTGAATACTCGTGGAGAAGTGATTGAAAGAGTTATCTGTCCGCTTAAAATGGTGTATAAAGCGAAAAGCTGGTATATAAAAGCCTTTTGTATGAATAAGTCCGATTTCCGTATCTTTAAATTGACACGTATTATACAAGCAAGGATTATGGAAAAATTTTTTAATCCTATGGAATTTCCACAAGAAGAAAAAAAGGAAATAAAAGCAAATTGTGAAAATATTATACTGCGTTTTCCTCAAGAAATGGCTTATCGGATTTATGATGAATTTGAAGTTGATGAAATCAATCAAGACGATAATGGTGATTTTATAATTTCCGCTACAATGCCTATAGATGAATGGCTGATTGGTTATCTTCTTTCTTTTGGTTCAAAGGTTTGTATCATAGAACCAAAGTATTTAAAAAAAATTGTCTACAATGAAGCAAAAAAAATATGCGAACAAAATAAACCATGACATATGTTGTCAAGGTTATTGTGATATAATACAGATGAAAAAATATTAAGGGGTGAACTATTTATGAATGAAACATTTATGAACTTAACGCTGGATAATCTGGACACAGAACATATATGTTGTGCAATTTCGGATAAAAAACATCAAGTTGGAGTATCAGTAAAAAAGCAATGGCTTAAGAAACGAATTGAAGAAGGTCATGTTTTCCGTAAACTTGATAAAAAAGGAAAAGTATTTATTGAATATGCTCCGATAGAAACAGCATGGGTTCCTGTTTCTGGAGAAAACTATCTGTATATTTACTGCCTTTGGGTATCTGGCTCTTTTAAGGGAAAAGGATATGCAAAATCTTTACTTGAATATTGTATTCATGACGCAAAGGAAACTGGGAAATCAGGTGTATGCGTTCTCAGTTCAAAAAAGAAAAAGCCTTTTTTATCTGATAAGAAGTTTTTTCTGAAATATGGTTTTGAAGTGGTAGATACGGTTGGGAATGATTATGAGTTATTGTCATTGTCTTTTGATGGGAATAAGCCTTGTTTTTCTGAAAACGCAAAAAAAATGACAATAGAGCAAAAGGAGCTGACAATCTATTATGGATTACAGTGTCCATATATTCCTAATTGCATTGAACAAGTACAGGAATACTGTAATAAAAATAATATACCATTAAATCTAATTGTTGTAGATACTTTAGAAAAAGCTAAAAATGTTCCTTGTATTTTCAATAATTGGGCTGTATTTTATAACGGTGATTTTGTGACTAATCATCTTTTGAATGAAACTTTTTTAAAAAAGAAATTTCAATTATAAAGGTATAGTTTATGCACTTAAAAAAAGTGAAAGGGATTTTATCTTCATCAAATGGAATGAACCTATATCGAGGTTGTACGCACGGCTGTATATATTGTGACTCAAGAAGCAAATGTTACCACATGGAACATGCTTTTGAAGATGTTGAAGTCAAAGAAAATGCTATTATCCTTTTAGAAAATACTTTAAAAAGGAAACGATTAAAATGTATGTTGAGCACTGGTTCTATGACAGATCCTTATATTCCGCTTGAAGATGAATTTAGTAGTGTCAGAAAAGCATTATCGTTAGCATATAAGTACGGTTTTGGTTTTACTCTGATAACAAAATCTAATCGTGTATTAAAGGATTTAGATTTATTAAAGGCTATCAATGAAAAAACAAAATGTGTAGTACAAATGACATTAACGACTTATGATGAGGATTTATGCAAAAAATTGAACCAAATGTCAGCACAACAAAAGAAAGAGTTGAAGCTCTAAAAAACTACATGATGCTGGTATTCCCACAGTTGTCTGGCTTTGCCCTATTCTGCCTTTTATCAATGATACAGAAGATAATATTAAAGGAATTTTAAATTATTGTATTGAAGCAAAAGTTTATGGTGTTATCTGCTTCGGAATGGGACTAACGCTTCGTGAGGGAAATAGAGAATATTTTTATAGTCAGTTAGACAGATTATTTCCGTATTTGAAAGATAAATATATACAAACTTATGGTATGCAGTATCAGATAAACAGTCCAAATAATGCGATATTGATGAAACTTTTTCATCAAATATGTGAAGATAACGGGATAGTACATGATAACAAAATTATCTTTGAATATTTAAGCAAATTTGAAGAGAAAAGCAAAGGTATTCAGCTAAAGTTATTTGATGACATATTATAGAATAATTGTTCTTGTGAAATTTATTATGAAAGTTGTTGATATTATGGGAAAATATTAGTTGCAGAATTTACAGATAAAGAAGAACAGATTTTTAATCAGCTCGTAGAATGGCTGTCAAATACTTTGTGTACTGCACCTGTTTTTTTAAGCAAAGAAATTGCATTTTCTATTATGCAAAAAAACTCTGGCTATAGTGGCCTTTCGTTGACTCTGAATATTCTCTCATGTATAATAAAAAAGGCATTGACAACGGAGAATGAAAAAAGTTTTGTGGAGGAATTAAAATGCGAGTTGGTTTGGGATACGATGTTCACAAATTAGTAGAAGGAAGAGATCTGATTATCGGAGGTGTCCAGATACCGTATGAGAAAGGTCTTTTGGGACATTCGGATGCGGATGTGCTTCTCCATGCGATTATGGATGCCCTTCTCGGAGCAGCAGCGCTTGGAGATATTGGGAAGCATTTTCCGGATACAGACTCAAAATATAAAGGAATTTCCAGTATAAAGCTTCTGGAGTATGTACGGGAGCTGATTGATGATGAGCTGTATGTGGTTGGAAATATTGATGCGACAATCATTGCACAGCGCCCGAAGATGGCACCTTATATTGAGCAGATGAAAAAAAATGTTGCAGATGCCCTTGCGATTGAAGTAAGTCAGGTGAATATTAAGGCAACTACAGAGGAAGGACTTGGATTTACCGGAAGCGGAGAAGGTATTTCGGCGCAGGCAATTGCGGCACTTGAGACGATTGTGAATTACAGTTACGGTGTCGGTCCGGCAGATGTAAGTTCTGGTTGTGCAGGCAGTTGTGGCGGATGTACGGGCTGTAGTGGATGCCAGAATCCGTAGGTATCATAGTTGTGTGCTTTTGAGCCCAACATCTATATAATCTGGAATTATAAAGTAAAATGTACAGTGTGGCTGGAGGAAAGAACATATGAAAATTGAAAAGCTGGAAGTTTCACAGCATTTAGATACGAGAAAGCTTTATGAAGAGGTGTTTTCAAAAGACGAGAAAAGCTTTGTAGATTATTATTATCAGGAGAAGACAAAGGACAACATAATTTATGTTGTCCGGGAAGACGATGATATTCAGGCTATGCTGCATTTAAATCCATATACACTGATGGTCAATGGAACTGAAAAGGAATCCTATTATATTGTGGCAGTTGCAACGAGAAAGGAATACCGTGGCAGAAGGTATATGGCCGGACTTTTAAGAGAGTCTCTTTTGGATATGTACCAGGCCGGTGTAACATTTACTTATCTGATGCCGGCAGCGGAGGCTATTTATCTGCCACATGATTTCCGGACGATGTATGAACAGAATATTGAATATTATGCTCCGGAGGAGAAGCTGGCGGAAAGTATTACTGTACAGGCGGCTGAAGACAAAGATTGTGATGAAATTGCAGCCTGGGCACAGAAAGAACTGGCGGGGAAATATCAGGTTTACGCCAAGCGTGATAAGAATTATTATGAACGATTACTGAAAGAGCTGGCATGTGAAGATGGAAAGCTTATCATCTACAGAAAAGATGGACAGATTGTTGATGTAAGACCATATTATGAAGAATCTAAAGAGACGGAAGAAGCGGAAAAACAAGAGGCAAAACCGAAGATTATGATTCGGATCGTTGATGTCAGAAGAATGTTGATGTCGCTGAAGTTAAAAAGTCTTATGGCAGTCAGCTTTCAGGTTACAGACCCACTGATTCCGGAGAATAACCGTTACGTTACAATGACAGGAACGGAGTTTTCAGGACTGATGCTTATGGACGGAAAGCCAGAAACCAGTGAAGGTATTCTGCCGGTCAGTGCATTGGGAGAACTTGTCTTTGGTGCAAAAACGGTAGAAGAAATCAGTAAAGAAGAAGGAGTTTCCATGTCGGGACGAATGGAATCGGAGCTTGAAAAGATTATTCCACTTTCCAGGATTTATCTGAATGAAGTAGTTTGATTCAAGAACGCTATCGGCATTCTTGAATTCTGCAATAGACGAATACCGAAAACTATGTTATGATAAAAAATGATGTAGTCATCGTAAATATTGGCGGGCAAAGCATTATTTCACAAAAAGATTGCCCTGCATATTTATAGATTTACTTAGGAGGAATGAAAGATGAAATTTTGTCACAAATGTGGAGCTCAGTGTGAGGACGGAGCAAAGTTCTGTAAACAGTGTGGAGCAGCTTTAGCTGATGTGAATGCGAATCAAAGTCAGCAGACATACGAAGTACCACGACAGGCTCAGTATACAAGTGCAGATACGAATAATAGTCAGAATGCATATGGAAATCAGAATAATTATGGAAACCAGAATCAATATGGCGGCTCGGCAGGCGGCATGAATCAGAGATTCCCGGGAATCCAGGAGAGAAATATTGCGATTGCAGTCATTCTTTCGATTGTAACATGCGGACTCTATGGAATTTACTGGATGATCAAGCTGAATGACGAGGTTAATCAGATCTGTGGCGATACACAGGCGACAGGAGGCGGACTTGTATTTCTGTTCACGTTGATTACATGTGGAATCTATGGATGGTACTGGATGTACAAGATGGGTGAAAAATGCGATCAGATCAAGGGCGTGAATGGAAGTTCAGGAATCTTATATCTGATTCTTGGAATTTTCGGCCTCGGAATTGTAAGCTATTGTCTGATGCAGGATACAATTAATAAAGCAATTATGTAGAATCTGTGATTGACAAAATGTATTTTTTCACATATTATATATTCTAAACAGGCAAAGACCTAGAACGGAAAGAGTAACAGAATAAGAATCTGACAGAGAGAGAACGTCACCGGCTGAAAGCGTTCTTAAGAGGAATATCTGTGAAGTGCCTCCGGGAGTTGACTGGGCGAAGGATTTATCGGAATCTGGTAGTGCAGTACGTGGATACGCGTTAAGTATGAAAAGTGGAGATTGGTGTCTGCATAAGATCATAAGACAGAATCTCTAAAAGAGTGGAACCGCGGATATACTTCGTCTCTTATTATGAGAGACGAAGTTTTTTTATATATGATGCCAGGGTCAAAAGGTCTAAATCCACATGAGCTTGCTCATAAGTGGATGAAAGACCTTAGGACCCGCCCCAATATGAGCCTAAAAGTGGGATGACAATCCCACGATATGCGAATAATTGGGAGGATTGTGGGAGTGCAAAGCACGGAACAATCCGTAGTCATCATAGTTGGGGCTTTTGCCCCCAACATCTATATATTTGATCATTATATGTCAAGGGAGGAACTTAAAATGGGAGTTGTATCCTATGTCAAGGAAGAAATTCAGGTGATTCGTGAGCGGGATCCTGCAATCAAATCGAATATGGAAGTATTTTTATACCCTAGTTTTAAGGCAATTCTTCATTACAGAGTCGCACATAAATTATACAAAAAGGGACATTATGTTATGGCGCGCTGGATTTCTCAAAGAGCAGTCAGAAAGACAGGAATTGAAATCCATCCGGGTGCGACCATTGGAAAAGGTCTTTTTATTGACCACGGAAGTGGCGTTATCATTGGTGAGACTGCAGAACTTGGTGATAACATTACTTTGTATCAGGGGGTAACACTTGGCGGTACAGGAAAAGAGCAGGGAAAACGTCATCCGACGCTTGGAGATAATGTTATGGTCAGCGCAGGAGCAAAGGTTCTTGGATCATTTAAAATTGGCGAGAATTCAAAAATCGGAGCAGGATCCGTTGTGTTGAAAGAAGTGCCGGCTAATTGTACAGTTGTTGGTGTCCCTGGAAGAATTGTAAAGCAGGATGGCGCAAAGATTCCACGTATGGATATGAACCAGGTAGATCTTCCGGACCCGATCAGCAATGACATCAAAGAGCTTCAGGTTGATAACCTGCGTATGCATAAAAAGCTTATGGAACTGGAAAATCAGTTAAAAATGGTTGCGCATGCCCAGTGCGCAAAAGAAGAGAAGGAGCAATAAAAATGAAGATTTATAATACAATGTCCAAGAAAAAAGAAGAATTTATACCACTTGAAGAAGGAAAAGTCCGCATGTATGTATGTGGACCTACTGTATACAACTTTATTCACATTGGTAATGCAAGACCGATGATCGTATTTGATACTGTCAGAAGATATTTCGAATATAAAGGATATGATGTAAATTATGTATCGAACTTCACGGATGTAGATGATAAGATTATTGCAAAGGCAAATGAAGAAGGTGTGACTGCTGAAGAGATTTCACAGCGTTACATTGAAGAATGTAAGAAAGATATGGCTGGCATGAATGTAAAGCCTGCAACAACAAATCCGCTTGCAACACAGGAAATTGAAGGTATGATCCAGTTGATCCAGACACTGATGGACAAGGGATATGCTTATGAAAAGAACGGTACTGTTTACTACAGAACCCGCCAGTTCAAAGAGTACGGTAAACTGTCCCACAAGAATCTGGATGATCTTCGTTCCGGAGAGCGCTCACTTCTTGTATCTGGTGCAAATGAGAAGGAAGATCCATTGGATTTTGTTCTCTGGAAACCGAAAAAAGAAGGAGAGCCATTCTGGAAATCCCCATGGAGTGACGGACGTCCGGGGTGGCATACAGAGTGTTCTGAGATGTCCAAGAAATATCTTGGAGAGCAGATAGATATTCATGCCGGTGGAGAAGATCTTGTATTCCCACATCATGAAAATGAGATTGCCCAAAGTGAGGCTGCCAATGGAAAGACATTTGCAAATTACTGGATGCACAATGCATTTTTAAATATTGACAACCGCAAGATGAGTAAGTCTCTCGGAAACTTCAGAACTGTCCGTGAGATCAGTGAGCAGTATGATCTTCAGGTGCTTCGTTTCTTTATGCTGAGCGCACACTATAGAAGTCCATTGAACTTCAGTGCTGAGCTTATGGAAGCAGCTAAGAGCAGTCTGGAGCGAATTGTAAATGCAGTAGATAACCTGAACTTCCTTATAAAAAATGCAAAGGATGAGCCGATGACTGCAGAGGAAGCAGAACTTTTCGCTCAGACAGATTCGTTTGTAAAAGCATTTGAAGATGCGATGGATGATGATTTCAATACAGCAGATGCAGTAGCTGCAATTTTTGAGCTTGTAAGATACAGCAACACCAATGCAGATGCCAAGAAGACAAAAGAGTATCTTGGAAAGATCAAAGACTTGATCGTGAAGCTTGCAGATGTTCTTGGTCTTATTGTAGAGAAGAAAGAAGAAATTCTGGCAGAGGATATTGAAAAACTTATTGAGGAGCGTCAGGCTGCAAGAAAAGCAAAGGACTTTGCAAGAGCAGATGCGATTCGTGATGAATTATTAGAAAAAGGTATCATTTTGAAAGATACAAGAGAAGGAGTACAATGGAAAAGAGCGTAGATTGGCAGTTTGACAGTTATATGCAGGAGATTTTCCAGATGAAAGAGGTGGATATCAGAGAATATTCACCTCTTGCTCTGGCTTATATTGGAGACTGCATTTTTGACCTTGTAATTAAATCTTTAGTAATGAATGAGGGAAATAAACAGGTTCAGAAAATGCATAAGGAAACCAGCTCTTATGTACAGGCATCTGCACAGTCCAAAATGATGCGTACCATTCAAGAACATTTAACAGAAGAAGAGCATGGCATATACAAACGCGGAAGGAATGCCAAAAGTGTGTCTCCCGCAAAGAATCAATCCATCACAGACTACAGACGTGCTACGGGATTTGAAGCGTTGATGGGATATCTGTATCTGAAAAAGGACTGGAAACGACTGCTGGATTTGGTGAAGATCGGGCTTTGCAGTGTTTCTGACAGGTCCGCTTTAAAGGAAGAAGAATAGCTGGCAGCAGGATTTGAGTAAGTTTTGAAGAAGGAGAATTTCATGATAGAACACAAAGACAAACATGGAAATGAAAATATGATTGAGGGACGCAATGCGGTCTTAGAAGCATTTCGTTCCGGAAAACCAGTGGACAAATTATTTGTTCTGGACGGCTGCCAGGACGGCCCGGTGCGGACGATTGTACGTGAGGCAAAGAAGCATGATACTTTGGTTCAGTTTGTAGATAAAGAACGTCTGACACAGCTTTCACAGACAGGAAGACATCAGGGAGTGATTGCTTATACAGCGGCTTATGAGTATGCACAGGTAGAGGATATGCTGGCACTGGCAAAAGAGCGGGGAGAGGATCCATTTCTTATTTTGCTGGACGATATTGAAGACCCACACAACCTGGGTGCGATTATCCGTACTGCAAATCTGGCAGGTGCGCATGGAGTCATTATTCCTAAACGAAGAGCGGTAGGACTGACGGCGACTGTGGCAAAGACATCGGCAGGAGCAATCAACTATACACCGGTTGCAAAAGTGACTAATCTGACTAAGACGATGAAAGAATTAAAAGAAAAAGGGCTTTGGTTCGTGTGTGCGGATATGGGTGGTGAGTCTATGTATAAGTTGAATCTGACAGGTCCGATCGGTCTTGTGATTGGAAATGAAGGAGAAGGTGTCAGCCGTCTTGTAAAAGAAACCTGTGATTTTGTTGCAAGCATTCCGATGAAAGGGGATATTGATTCCCTGAATGCATCTGTGGCAACCGGAGTTCTTGCATATGAGATTGTAAGACAGAGGCTTGGATAATTATGGACAGATATGAGAAGATGACAGATGAACAACTGATTCAGAAGCTGCGCGATGGAGACAACAGAATCGTAGATTATATTATGGAAAAATATAAAAATCTTGTGCGAAAAGAAGCGAATGCTATGTATCTTCTTGGAGGAGAAAATGAAGATCTGATCCAGGAAGGTATGATCGGTCTTTTTAAAGCGGTGCAGAATTATGAGCCGGATCAGAATAGTTCATTTTTCAGCTTCGCAAAACTGTGTATTTCCAGACAGCTTTACTCCGCAATCGAGGCTTCCAGGAGAAAGAAACACAGTCCGTTAAATTCTTATGTTTCACTTTATGATATGACGGAGGAGAAAGAACCTCTGATCAATACGATGGAAGCACATAAAAACAGCAATCCGGAAGAACTATTAGTCAGCCAGGAATACGCAGAACTTCTGGAAAGTAAACTGGAAGAGAGCTTAAGTGATCTTGAGAACCGTGTACTTTATCTGCATCTTATGGGCACCGATTACCGCACGATAGCAAGGCTTCTAGACAAAAGTCCAAAGACGGTGGATAATGCCTTGCAAAGAATTAAAGCAAAGACGCAAAAGATTCTGGAAAAAGAGAAGCTATGAAAAACAGGAATGCTGAAAAATAGAAATACTCGATTAGGCATTGACAACAAGTGCCGGATATTGTATATTATTAACGTTGCATAGAACATATGCGCGCTGCCTTGGCTCAGTCGGTAGAGCGTCGCCTTGGTAAGGCGGAGGTCGGCGGTTCGATTCCGCTAGGCAGCTTGTTTAAATTAACCTCGTAAATTCGCGAAGAACGTGAGTTTACGGGGTTTTTACTATCTGACTTTTTAAAATCGTATGACTGCAGGGCAAAGAAGAGTATAGCTGAAAGAAGAATTTTGGGTGTTAGAAGAGAGGTGTAGAGAGAAAATATGAGTAAGAAAAGTACAGTGATGACAGAAGGGGCAATTTGGAAAGAAATTTTATTCTTCTCCATTCCGCTCATCTTGGGAAATTTATTTCAACAATTATATAATACAGTAGATTCTATTATTGTGGGAAACTGGATTGGGAGTGAGGCATTGGCAGCAGTCGGATCCAGTGGCGCGATTATCAATCTTCTGGTTGGATTCTGTATCGGTGCATCCGCAGGTGCCGGAGTCGTTGTTTCTCAGTTTTTTGGAGCCGGGAATCGTGAAGGAGTAAGGAAAGCAGTACATACGACACTTGCAATTGCCGTGGCAGCAGGAGCGATATTGACAGTGGCAGGGGTTGTGACAACACCGATGATTTTGCGGGCAATGGACACACCACAGGAAGTATTTGAACAATCATCACAGTATCTGCAGGTGTATTTTGGCGGAATATTTTTTTCTGTTATTTATAATATGTCAGCAGGAATTCTCAATGCAGTGGGAAATTCCAGACGGTCATTAATCTACTTGATTATTGCAGCGGTTTCCAATATATTTTTAGATATATTTTTTGTTGTGATTTTGAAAATGGGAATTATTGGAGCGGCTCTTGCAACAGATATCAGCCAGCTTTTATCCTGTATTTTTATTCTGGGATTTTTAATGAGAAGCCAGGAAAGTTATCATGTAAGACTACGTGATATTCGGTTTTATGATAATCTGCTTGGAAGGATTTTGAAGATCGGTCTGCCGACAGGATTTCAAAATATTGTTATATCCATTTCAAATGTTATTGTACAGTCCAGCGTCAATAGCTTTGGTGCAGTTGTAATGGCAGGCTATGCAGCTTATGTAAAAGTAGATGGATTCAATATTCTTCCGGTGCTGAGTTTCAGTATGGCGGCCAGTACATTTGCAGGTCAGAACGTAGGCGCAGGAAAATATGACCGCGTGAAGAAAGGAATGTGGGTATCAACAGGTATGGGCGTCGGATATACCATTATTTCCGGAATATTATTGTTAATTTTTGCGCCGCAGGTCATTGGAGTATTTTCTGGCAAACCAGATGTAGTCCAGTATGGAATTTATGTTATGAAGTTTTTCTGTCCGTTCTACTGGCTGCTTGGTTTCTTACATGTTATGGCAGGAACAGTCCGGGGAACAGGAAAGACATTTCAGACAATGGTTGTATTCCTTGTATCCTTATGTGTATGCAGAGTTATCTGGATTTGGGCGGTACTTCGAATCGACCACAAACTGTCTTATGTTATGACGGCATATCCGGTGACATGGCTGATCGGTGCAGTACTGATCGCACTCTATGTATGGAAGGGAAAATGGATGCCAGAGGCGTATTATCGAATGAAGAAAGAAGTATAGAAAGTGAGTGATGTATCATGACAGCTTTTTTAAATGATTTTAGCAAGTTTTACGGAACTGGTGAGAAAAATGAGGCGGGACAGAATCTGGAAGAATTCCTGGAACTGTATGATCCGAGAAAATATGAAACACCAAGCAATACGACAGATGCAGTCATATTTGCATATGAAGGGGAAAGCTGTGATTCTATTGACGGATTAAAGGTTCTTCTTGTAAAGAGAAGCAATCACCCAAGTATTGGTTACTGGGCACTGCCGGGCGGTTTTGCCAATATGCGGGAGAATTTAGATGAGACTGCAAGGCGTGAGCTGGAAGAAGAAACAGGTGTAAAGGGGCTTGTTATGGAACAGATTGCAACTTATGGGGATTACGACAGAGACCCGCGGACCCGCGTGATCACGACTGCATATATGGCGGTCGTTCCGGAAAATGCTGTGAAAGCACAGGCAGGTGATGACGCCGCGGATGCTGTGTGGTGTGAGGTGAATCTACAAGGAGTCAGCACAGAAGAAAGAGAGAATGATTTGAAATGCTATGGAGGCGCTGTGTCAGATCTGGAAAAACAGATGGAATATCACTATAAACTTCACGTGAAAAATGTAAGCAGAGGCTTGGATACAGATGCAGAAGTTGTACAGACGATCCGTGGCGAGCTGGTGCGCGAGGAACATTTTCAGGTGGAAAAAGCAGGTGAGATTGCGGTCGACCACAGTGCAATTATTGTACAGGCACTTTTAACGCTCAAAAAACGTTTGTAATCTGTGCCGTCATAGGGTAAAATATTGAGTGATATGGGAATGGAAGAAGCAAGAATGCTGAGGCATTCTTGAATTAAAATAATTCATATAAATCAGGAGGAGAGAAATGGCAGAAGAGACAGTTTCTAAGAATTTTATAGAGCAGGAAATCGATAAAGATCTGGCAGAGGGAGTTTATACAGAGGTCTGCACAAGATTCCCGCCAGAGCCGAATGGATACCTTCATATCGGACATGCAAAGTCTATTCTTTTAAATTCCGGACTTGCGAAAGAATACGGTGGAACATTTCATTTAAGATTTGACGATACGAACCCGATGAAAGAGGATATGGAATTTGTAGAGTCTATCAAAGAAGATGTGCAGTGGTTAGGAGCAGATTATAAAGACCATCTGTATTTTGCTTCTAACTATTTTGATACCATGTATGAATGTGCAGTAAAATTGATCAAAAAGGGAAAAGCATATGTGTGTGATCTCAGTGCTGATGAGATTCGCGAGTACAGAGGAACACTGACAGAGCCAGGGAAGGACAGCCCATATCGTGACAGAAGTGTTGAAGAAAACTTAGATCTTTTTGAACGCATGAAGAATGGTGAGTTTGAAGATGGAACAAAGGTACTTCGTGCAAAAATCGATATGGCGTCTCCGAACATTAACATGCGAGACCCGGTCATTTACCGTGTGGCACATATGACACATCACAACACAGGGGATAAATGGTGCATTTATCCGATGTACGATTTTGCTCACCCAATTGAGGATGCAGTAGAGCATATCACACATTCTATCTGTACACTGGAGTTCGAGGATCACAGACCGCTCTATGACTGGGTCGTAAAAGAGTGCGAGTTTGATCCGGCACCGCGTCAGATTGAGTTTTCAAAATTATACCTGACAAATGTTGTGACAGGTAAGAGATACATTAAGAAACTTGTTCAGGACGGCATCGTAGATGGCTGGGATGATCCAAGACTTGTTTCCATCGCAGCACTCAGAAGAAGAGGATTCACACCGGAATCTCTGAAAATGTTTATCGAACTGTGTGGAGTATCCAAGAGCCAGAGTTCGGTAGACTATGCAATGCTTGAGTATTGTATTCGTGAGGATTTAAAATTGAAACGTCCGCGTATGATGGCAGTACTAGATCCAATTAAACTTGTGATCGACAATTATCCGGAAGGAGAGGTGGAATATCTGGAAGCAGATAATAACCTGGAGAATCCGGAACTTGGAAAGAGACAGATTCCATTCTGCAAAGAGCTTTACATTGAGCGTGACGATTTTATGATCGAGCCTCCGAAGAAATATTTCCGTCTCTTCCCAGGCAATGAAGTACGTCTTATGAATGCATATTTTGTGACCTGTACAAGTTATGAGACAGATGAAGATGGAAATGTGACAGTTGTTCACGCTACTTATGATCCAGAGACAAAATGCGGAACAGGATTTACAGGACGTAAAGTGAAAGGAACGATCCACTGGGTAGCAGCATCTTATGCAAAACAGGCAGAAATTCGTCTCTATGAGAATCTTGTAGATGAAGAGAAAGGTGTATACAATAAAGAGGACGGTTCTCTGAACCTGAATCCACATTCTCTTGAAATCCGCAAGAACTGCTATGTAGAGGATAGCTTTGCAGAGGCAAAGGGATGTGACAGCTTCCAGTTCGTAAGAAATGGATACTTCTGCGTTGACAGTAAAGATTCTACACCGGAGAATCTGGTGTTCAATAGAATCGTGTCACTGAAGAGCTCTTTCAAACTGCCTAAGAAATAAAGAGGAATAACATGAACGAACTGACCATGAATCTGAAGACAGATTCAAAAGTTCCCCTCTATGAACAGATTTACAACTATATAAAAAGTGATATCCAGAATGGCAGGATTTCTTATGGAGAGAAGCTCCCTTCCACAAGAGCTCTTGCCAGACATCTGGAAATCAGCCGCAGTACGGCAGAGCTTGCGTATGAACAGTTACTGTCAGAAGGCTATATAGAATCGGAGCCGTGCAGAGGATATTTTGTAGCAAAGATTGATGAGTTATATCAGATCCGTCCTGCAAAAACACCAACAGAAGAAAAAAAAGAACAGAAGCCACGATACCGTTATGACTTTACGCCAAACGGAGTGGATTTAAAAAGCTTTCCCTACAATGCGTGGAGAAAGCTTTCTAAAGATATACTGACAGATGATAAAACAGAGCTGTTCAGATCCGGTGAATCCAAAGGGGAACTTGGGTTCCGGCAGGCAATCTGTAATTATCTGCATCAGGCCAGAGGCGTGAATTGTACACCGGGACAGGTAATTGTTGGTGCCGGAAGTGATTACATTTTAATGCTTCTTGGTATGATACTTGGAAGAGAACATGTCGTTGCATTTGAAAATCCGACATACAAACAGGCATATCGTCTCTTCCGGGGACTTGCCTATAAGACTGTTCCGGTCGGTATGGACAAAAATGGAATGAAAGTGACAGAATTGTCTGATAGTGGGGCAGATATTGCATACGTGACTCCGTCTCACCAATATCCGACAGGGATCATTATGCCGATTGGACGAAGACTGGAACTTTTGAAATGGGCGAAAGAAGAACCGGATCGTTATGTGATCGAAGACGATTACGACAGTGAGTTCCGTTATAAAGGAAAACCGATTCCGGCACTGCAGGGATATGACCGGGACGGAAAAGTTATTTATCTTGGTACATTTTCAAAATCCATTGCACCGGCAATCCGTATGAGCTATATGGTGTTGCCGGAAAAACTGCAGAAACGCTATGAACGAGAATATAGTTTTGTGAATTCAACCGTTTCAAAAGTCGATCAGATGATCGTACAGAGATTTATTGAAGAGGGCTATTATGAACGGCATTTGAATAAGACAAGAGCTATGTATAAAGGACGTCATGATACGCTGATCGAGGAATTAAAGCCTCTTTTGGGAAAATGCAAGATTTCCGGAGAACATGCAGGTGTGCATCTGCTTCTGACGTTTGAAGATGGGTATTCAGAACAGGAACTGATCGAACTTGCAAAAAAATCAGATATCCGGGTCTATGGAATGTCAGATTATCGGGTGGGTGAAGAAAACAGTAGGAAAGCAACGATTCTTCTTGGATATGCCAATTTAAGCGAAGAACAGATTAAAGAGGCGGCAAGAACTCTGTGTAAGTGCTGGGGAGCATAGAAGAGTGCAGATGGATGACTGCGATAGTAGTGAAGCAGCTGCGCATAATATAAAATATCAGTTTATGTATAGAAAAGGAGCTGCTTTTTGGCAACTCCTTTAGTAGTTTTTTAGTAAATCTTTTCGTAATTCCCTGTTAAATTTCTTCCTGTTCGGAAGTCTCTGCACCTCTACATTCCTCGGCGGCCTCATTGGATTCTGCATCAGCTTCTTCAGCTTCTTTGGCAATCGCTTCGTCAATATGTTCTTCGTCAGCTTTGTCAGCTTCCTCAACAGCTTCAGGAGCTTCTTCATCATCAGAAGTGTCTGCGTCTTCTGCCTCTTTTTTAGGTGTAAGCGGAACGTAGCCGCGCTCGCCAACTGGCTTCAGATCATTATCTAAATCAAAATCATCATCGTCCAGTTCATCATCAAAATCATCAAGATCAAGCTCTTCTTTGCTCTTAAGATAATAAACAAGACCTGCTGCAGCTCCTCCAATTGCTGCGAGACCTAATAATTTCTTTCCCCATTTAGCCATAATAATAAAATCTCCTTTCGTACGATGAAATTTCTACTAATAGCAATATTGTAATACTTTTTTAACAAAATTGAAAGGGAGAGTCTATAAAAAATATATAAATTTCCCGTAACATATTTAATAAAAATGTGAGAAATATGTCGAGCCGGGGTTGTTGAGACAAATGGGAAAATGTGCTAAAATATAAAAAAAGTATTTGTGAGAAATGACGAAACGACAGTCTAGAGGAACGCGAAGAAGGAGAAAGACATGAGTAGTGAACAGAATTTTAAAAAGTCAAAAGTAGCAAAAGTAGCAAAAAAGGGCCTTTTTCGAATTGTTTTCAGCCGAACTGGTATCATGCTGCTCCTGATTCTGATTCAGCTTGGAATCTTTATTATGATTCCATATTATCTGAATGCTTATACAACTTACATATATGGAGCATTCCGCGCAGTGAGTCTTCTGGTACTGATCCATATCATCAATTCCAAGGGGAATCCAGCGTTTAAAATGACGTGGACACTTTGTGTTCTTGTGTTTCCTGTAGTGGGAAGTTTATTCTATCTGTTTGTCCAGTTTCAGATAGGAACCAGATTTTTGAAAGCAAGACTCGCGGAACTCAGGATAGAGACAGACCCGTATATGCAGCAGGATCAGGAAATCGTAGAGGCAATTTGGGCGAGCAAATCAGCCAATGCACATTTGTCCTATTTTCTGTCACATCAGGTAGGATTTCCGACATACCGTAATACTGCAGTTAAGTATTTCCCGTTGGGAGAAGATAAATTTGCTTCCATGGTCCAGGAATTGAAAAAGGCAAAAAAGTTTATTTTTATGGAGTATTTTATCGTAGAAGAGGGATATATGTGGGAGACGATCCTGGATATATTAAAGGAAAAAGCGGCAGAAGGTGTAGAAGTCCGGTTTATGTATGATGGCATGTGTGCCATTTCGATGCTCCCTTACGATTATCCGGAACTCATCAGAAGTTATGGAATCCAGTGTAAGATGTCTAACAAGATCAAACCGTTCTTATCTACTTCACAGAATAATCGGGATCATAGAAAAATCTGTGTTATTGACGGCAAAGTAGCATATACGGGAGGTGTGAATCTCGGTGATGAATACATTAATCGAAAAGTCCGTTTTGGACATTGGAAAGATACCGCGGTTATGTTAAAAGGCGATGCTGTCCAAAGCTTTACTATGATGTTCCTTCAGATGTGGAATATTGAGGCTAGAAAACCGGAAGATTACCGCAAGTATCTGACACCGAAGGTTAAGGGGCTCAGACGGGAACTTGGATATGTTATTCCGTATGCAGATAGTCCATATGACGATGAGAACGTGGGCGAGGAAGTATACTTCCATATTTTAAATCATGCAAAGAAATATGTGCATATTATGACGCCGTATCTGATATTGGACAATGAGATGATCACAACATTGACTCGTGTGGCAAAATGCGGAATCGAAGTAATTATTATAATGCCGCATATCCCGGATAAATGGTATGCTTTTGCAGTTGCAAAAACTTATTACAAGGAACTGATCGAGAGCGGAGTACAGATTTATGAATATACACCAGGATTTGTGCATGCAAAGGTATTCGTATCGGACGATGATACTGCGACGGTAGGAAGTATTAATCTGGATTATCGGAGTTTGTATCTGCATTTTGAATGTGGAGTATTTATTTATAATAATTCTGAAGTTGACAAAGTGGAACGGGACTTTCAGCAGACACTTGCAAAAAGCCATAAAGTGACGCTTATGGAAGTGAAAAAACAGACACTTGCAACCAAAATATCCGGTCAGGTATTGCGCCTGATTGCTCCACTTATGTAAAAACAGCGGATTTCTGTCGGTTTTTGTGAAAATACATTGTACAAGTGGAGAAAAATATAGTATAATGCATAAGGTGATTTATTATGTTAATAACACAGGAGGAATAGATATGGTTAAAGCAGTAGTAGGTGCAAACTGGGGAGACGAGGGTAAAGGTAAGATTACTGATATGCTCGCTCAGGAAGCGGATATCATCGTACGTTTTCAGGGAGGTGCCAACGCAGGGCATACCATTATTAATAATTATGGAAAATTTGCGCTTCACACATTACCATCCGGTGTGTTCTATGGACATACAACAAGTATTATCGGTAATGGTGTAGCACTTGATATTCCTGTATTGATGAAAGAGATTAATTCTATCGTGGAAAGAGATGTCCCGATGCCGAAGATCCTTGTATCTGACAGAGCACAGATGGTAATGTCTTACCACAAGAATTTTGACGCATATGAGGAAGAAAGACTTGGAGGAAAGTCATTCGGATCTACAAAGTCCGGAATTGCTCCGTTCTACTCAGATAAATATGCTAAGATTGGATTCCAGGTCAGTGAGTTATTTGACGATGACTTGTTAAAAGAGAAAGTTGTACGTGTGGCAGAGCAGAAGAATGTTCTTCTTGAGCATCTGTATCACAAACCGCTGATCAATCCAGACGATTTATATAAAGAGCTGCAGGAGTACAAAGAGATGATCGCACCGTATGTATGTGATACATCATTGTTCCTTCACAATGCAATCAAAGAAGGAAAGAATATCTTGTTAGAGGGACAGCTTGGTTCATTGAAAGACCCAGATCACGGAATCTATCCGATGGTTACATCATCTTCTACATTAGCCGGATATGGTGCGATCGGAGCTGGAATCCCACCATACGAGATTCAGAAGATTGTAACTGTATGTAAAGCATACTCCAGTGCTGTTGGAGCAGGAGCTTTCGTAAGTGAGATTTTTGGAGATGAGGCTGATGAACTGAGACGCCGCGGTGGAGATGGCGGAGAGTTCGGCGCTACAACCGGACGCCCGAGAAGAATGGGCTGGTTCGACTGTGTTGCTTCCAAGTATGGATGCAGAATGCAGGGAACAACAGATGTAGCATTTACAGTTCTTGATGTGCTTGGATACCTGGAAGAGATTCCGGTATGTGTAGGATATGAGATTAATGGAGAGATTACAACAGACTTCCCACCGACACATTATCTTGAGAAAGCAAAACCAGTTCTTAAAAAGCTTCCAGGATGGAACTGTGATATCCGTGGTATCAAGAAGTATGAAGAGCTTCCGGAAAACTGCAGAAAATACATCGAGTTTGTTGAGCAGGAGATTGGATACCCGATTACAATGGTATCTAACGGACCAGGACGTGAGGACATCATTTATCGTGAGTCACCACTCAGTAAATAATGATTGAAAATCAGAGATTGCAGACTGAAAACTGAGAGTTATAGTCATGGATCTTATACTGTAAGACGAAATAATAAGAGATTACTTCGAATGGGAGGTAATCTCTTTTTTATATGTTAGGAAAGTTCTTTCCTAACATATAAAAAACGCTCCGCTAGGGATGCGCACTGCGGCGTACAAGGTAGGTGTCGCAAGCGACCGCCGCAGGCGCAAGAATGTGCCGAGGCACATTCTTTGTTCTAATCGGAAATTGCATTTATTTTATAAATTCATAAGGTTTTCTTTAGATTCCTTCCACAGGTCGTACACATTTTCCTGTTAATATTACAGATGTCAGATGAAAAATCATCTGGCGGGGAGTTCATAAACGTTGCAGAGACAAAAATATATGGAACAAAAGCAGTCATAAAAGCAGACATAGCACCATATAATAGTAAAGTCGGGATAAACAGACTGATTAACAGGTGTTGTAGGAGGTATTGCAATGGAGAACAATAACAGGGAAACGAAAGATTACCAGCAGCCAATATCGCCGCTGGAGTATTTGAACAAAAGAAAAGAGAAAAAAGAGAAACGAAAATATGGATTTACTTCGGACTATTCTGGCCGCCCTGGTCCTCTGAGTTTATGTCAGTGTCTCTTCTAGTAACACGGTACACAAGAATATAGGCATAAATCAGTACCGGGAGAATAATCGTGCATGCAATGGAAGCCCTGAGGAAAGTCAGGGATACATCCGAGTCGATAAATGCAAATATAAGTGTGCTGGCGTAGAGTGCGAATAAAAGCATGGCACCGGCAAGAGCAAGAATACGTTTTACTTTTTTCATAAGAAAGTCCTTTCAATTTGATCAACTAGCATCATTATATAAAATCGGCAGTAAAAAAGCAAACAGGTCTTTGAAAATATGAAAAAATGTTATATAATAAGACGGATAGGATGAAAAGATACAAAGGAGTATATTAAGATGAGTCGTACATTATTAGAGCAGTGGAAAGATATTGCATATGACGAGAGCGCTGACAGAGCAACTCTGCAGAGATTCTGGGGAACATATTTCCAGATTGAGAAGGAGATTTATGAACAGCTTCTTTCGAATCCGGACGAGGAAGTAAAAGGAACAGTAAAAGAACTTGCTGAGAAGTATGGACAGGAAGTTCTGACTATGGTAGGTTTCTTAGATGGAATCGATGAGAGCTTAAAAGAACCAAATCCGATTGAGACAATGGATGAGAATACAGTTGTAAGCCTTGCATTTGATAAAGAGAAGCTTTATAAGAACATGGTTGCAGCAAAAGCTGACTGGTTATATGAACTTCCACAGTGGAAAGAGATTTATTCTGAGGAAGAGCTGAAGAAGCTTTACAAAGAGCAGAAAGAATCCACAACAATCCGCAAGGAGAAGAAGATTGGAAGAAATGATCCATGTCCGTGTGGCTCCGGTAAGAAATACAAGAAGTGCTGCGGTAAGAATCTGTAAGAACTTCTTGACAACCACATCTTCGATGCTATAATGAGACATATGAAAACACGATGAAGAGACGAGTAAGTTGGGAACGTGATACCAGAGAGAGAAGCCGCAGGCTGAGAGCTTCTTATCCACAGAACCTTCTGAAGACTACCTCTGAGTGGCTGTAAAGCAGTCCGGTGACTCCGTTATCGCCAAGAATGAAGTGAATCTGATTTTATTTATGATCAGATTAAGCAGGGTGGAACCGCGAGAAGAGAACTCGTCCCTTACAGCATATTTGCTGTGAGGGACTTTTTGTATAATGAAAATTACATCTTCTATTATACAAAAGCCTCCGGCAGGATGCACCAAGACACATTCGTTGTTCTTGTATTACTTAGAAAATTCAGGCAGGTGATAAGATGAATTCAATGAAAGATTGTTATGAACTGGAAAATGGTGTGAAGATTCCGTGCATGGGATATGGCACCTACAAGGCAGCAGAAGGAAATAATGAAGGCATTATAAAAACTGCGATTGAAGCAGGATACAGGTATTTTGATACAGCATCTTTCTATGATACAGAAGAAGCGCTTGGAAGAGCGATTCATGAGTCGAGGATTCCAAGAGAAGAATTCTTCCTGACTTCCAAGGCATGGAAGACGGAGATGGGATATGAAGAAGTAAAGAAAGCATTTGCACAAACGCTTGAAAAACTAGGAACAGATTATCTGGATATGTATCTGATCCATTGGCCGCTTCCAAATCCAGAATATAAAGATTGGAAAGAACTGGATGTTGAGACGTGGAGAGGATTGGAAGAATTATATAAAGCAGGTAAAGTAAAAGCAATCGGAGTCAGCAATTTCCTTTTGCATCATTTGGAAAACCTGATTCAGAATTGTGAGATCATGCCAATGGCAGATCAGATTGAATTCCATCCGGGATTTACACAGGAAGCGACAGTTCGTTATTGCCAGGAAAAAGGAATTTATGTGCAGGCCTGGTCACCGCTTGGAAGAAAACGAGTTCTGGAACATCCACTATTAGGAGGACTTGCAGAAAAATATAACAAATCAGCAGCGCAGATCTGTCTTCGCTATGAGATACAACGACAGGTCATACCACTTCCGAAAGCATCGACAAAGGAACGGATGGTACAGAATTATCAAGTGTTTGATTTTGAGATTGAAAAGGAGGATATGTATCGGATCGATTCTATGCAGCCAGCAGGCTGGTCAGGAGAGCATCCGGATTTTCCAAGAGTAAAATAAGGAATATTTAAGAAGCATAAGATGAGTGAACAGACAAAAACATGGAATAAATATATCCACAAAGTACAGAATTACGAAACAGATCAGATGGGAATCGTACATCATTCCAATTATATCCGCTGGTTTGAGGAAGCAAGATGCGACCTTTTGGATTATATGGGCGTCGGATTTGCAGATCTGGAGAAACAGGGGATAATCAGTCCGATTCTTTCGGTGGAAGCGGATTATCTGAGAATGGTCTATTACGGAGATACGGTCAGTATTGACGCATATATTAAGGAATATAACGGAATAAAACTAACCGTTGGATATGAAGTTAAGGACGATAGAACAGGAATGGTTCATTGTCGTGGAACAAGCAAGCATTGTTTCATAGATAAGACAGGAAGGCCACTGGTACTTCGAAAGTCTTTCCCGGAACTCAATGAAGCATTTGAGGCTGGGGTAAAGATACATAAAGAAAACAAAAAAGCATTAATAAAGAAGAGAGAGGATAAATAGCATGAAGATCACATTAAAAGACGGCTCTGTAAAAGAGTATGAACACAGCATGTCAGTTATCGACATTGCAAAAGATTTAAGCGAAGGACTTGCAAGAGTTGCAACATCAGGAAGAGTCAATGGAGAACTGGTAGATCTGCGTACAGTTGTAGATTCTGACAGTGAAGTAGAAATCCTGACATTTGATAATGAGGAAGGAAAAGGAGCATTTTTCCATACAACATCTCATATCATGGCTCAGGCAATCAAGAGACTCTATCCGGAGACAAAACTTGCGATTGGACCTTCCATCGAAAATGGATTTTATTATGATTTGGATCGTGAGACGCCATTTGTGGCAGAAGATCTTGAAAAAATCGAGAAAGAGATGAAGAAGATTGTTAAAGAAGATCTTGAAATCACAAGATTTACGAAGCCAAGAGATGAGGCTATCGCTTACTTCAAAGAGAAGGATGAGCCTTACAAAGTAGAATTGATCGAGGATCTTCCGGAAGATGCAGAAATCAGTTTCTATCAGCAGGGTGAGTTCGTTGATTTATGTGCAGGCCCACATCTGATGACAACAAAGCCGGTAAAAGCAATCAAGCTTACAAGTCTTGCAGGTGCTTACTGGAGAGGAAATGAAAAGAACAAGATGCTTACAAGAATTTATGGTATTTCTTATCCTAAGAAAGCACAGCTTGATGAGTATCTTACAATGTTGGAAGAAGCTAAAAAACGTGATCACAGAAAACTCGGTAAAGAGCTTGGACTCTTTATGATGTGTGAAGAAGGACCGGGATTCCCATTCTTCCTTCCGAAGGGAATGGTTCTTAAGAATACACTGCTTGATTACTGGAGAGAACTTCACAAAAAAGCGGGTTATGTAGAAGTATCTACCCCAATTATCTTAAGCAGACATCTTTGGGAGACATCCGGACACTGGGATCACTATAAAGAGAACATGTACACAACACAGATCGACGGAGAAGACTATGCTATAAAACCAATGAACTGTCCAGGTGGAATGCTTGTGTATAAAGCAGAGCCACGTTCATACAAAGACCTTCCACTTCGTGTCGGTGAGCTTGGTTTAGTACATCGTCATGAAAAATCCGGTCAGTTACATGGACTGATGCGTGTACGTTGCTTCACACAGGACGATGCACATATCTTTATGATGCCAGAGCAGATTCGTGACGAGATCAAAGGCGTTGTAGCATTGATCGATGCGGTATACAGCCTGTTCGGATTTAAATATCATGTAGAACTTTCTACACGTCCGGAAAACAGTATGGGAACGGACGAAGACTGGGAGCTTGCTACAGAAGGACTTCGTGGTGCGTTAAATGACCTTGGACTTGATTATGTAGTCAATGAAGGCGACGGAGCATTTTACGGACCGAAGATTGACTTCCATCTGACAGACTCTATTGGCAGAACATGGCAGTGTGGAACAATTCAGTTAGATATGCAGCTCCCACAGAGATTTGAACTTGAGTACACAGGAGCTGACGGAGAGAAACATCGTCCGATCATGATCCACCGTGTAGCATTCGGTTCTATTGAGCGATTCATTGGAATCCTGATTGAACATTTCGCAGGTGCATTCCCGACATGGTTAGCTCCGGTACAGGTAAAAGTACTTCCAATCTCTGATAAATATATGGATTACGCCAATAAAGTTCTTGATGAGTTAAATGCAGCAGGTGTTCGTGCTGAGGTCGACTCCAGAGCAGAGAAGATCGGATACAAGATTCGTGAGACTCAGATGCAGAAGATACCATACATGCTTGTTGTAGGTGAAAAAGAGCAGGAGGCAGATCTCGTATCAGTAAGAAGCCGTTTTGCAGGAGATGAAGGACAGAAGAATCTGGAAACATTTATTGCAGATATTCAGAAAGAGATTGCTGACAGAGTAAAACGAGAAGTTGTAAAAGAAGACGAAAAATAAAATAATAAGAATATTTTTGCGGCGTGAGGGCATAATAAGCTATGTTATAAAATAAAGGAGGTAGCATTATGCCAGAATTAAAATGTACAGTACAGACATGTCTGCATAACCAGAATTATTATTGTGATCTTGATAGTATCAAAGTAGGTGGAAGCTCTGCAAAACATGCACAGGATACATGCTGTGACAGCTTTGAAGAGAGAAAAGATGGAAACAGTTACAGTAATACTATGAAAGAGGCATCTCCAAAGAGTGAGATTGACTGTAAGGCTACAGAATGTATGTACAATGAACAGTGTCACTGTCATGCCGGAAAAATCAGTGTGGAAGGCGGAAATGCCAGTCGATGTCAGGAGACAGAATGCGCAACATTTAGTTGTGGCTGTCATTAGCTAAAAATGAATATATGTGATTAGAAAAAGAGAGGCAGGTCCTCTCTTTTTTTTCATATAATAGGAAATTGCATTTCCTATTATACAAAAAGCCTCCGGCAGGATGCGCACTCGCGCGAATAAGAATTATGTCGCAAGCGACCGCGCTCGGCGCGAGAATGTGCCAAGGCACATTCTTTGTTCTATATTTTCTTTAGAATTTCTTCAAAGTTTCGCAGTTGACGGGGTATATTTCTGAGGGTATAATAATTATACATGCTTAGGAAAGAAGAGAAGAATATGGGTAATATAGAAATTAAAGCTCGAGAAGAAAAAAAACAACGTGAAAAAGCCTATTACGAGGAAGCGCCACAGATTGGAGGACGCAGACCCTCCAGAATACGGCAGCAGATCAACCGGGGAATGACAGTATTTGTAATTGTTGCAGCCTGTATTCTGTTTTATTTTGCGCTTTTAAGATTAGGACATATTTCGGATGTGATTTTTAAAATTATAGATGTATTAAAACCGGTATTGTACGGGTGTGCTATTGCATATCTCTTAAATCCGATTGTAAAAAGGGTAGATGCATTTTTGATTCCCAAGCTTCAGGAACGCATGAAAAAGCCGGAGAAGGCTGAAAATGTATCCAGAAGTGTCGGTATCTTCGTATCGTTAATCATATTAATTGTGTTGATTACGCTATTATTAAATATGCTGATACCGGAACTCTACAGCAGTATCCGTAATATGGTACTGACATTGCCAAAACAGGTCAATGATGCACTGGATAAGATTAATTCTATCCAACTGGAAGACAGTACAACAGTTGCTATTTTGAAAAATGCGCTGGAAGAAGGAACGACAATGTTGACAAATTGGCTGCGTACTGATCTGATGACGCAGGTGAACAGTCTGATGTCGAACCTGACAGTCGGAATCTTCAATGCTATCAGTGAAGTTTTTAACATGCTGATTGGTGTAATTGTATCTGTTTACATACTTTATAGTAAAGAAATATTTGCACGACAGTGTAAGAAAGCGGTTTATGCATTGTTCCGTGCAGATCGTGCCAATATGGTTCTTCATATTACAACAAAAAGTAATGAGATCTTCGGAGGATTTGTGATCGGCAAGATTCTGGATTCCGCAATTATCGGTCTGTTGTGCTTTATTGGCCTGACAATTCTGAATATGCCATATACAATGTTGGTAAGTGTGATTGTAGGAGTGACAAATGTAATTCCGTTTTTTGGGCCATATATCGGAGCGATTCCAAGTGCGATATTGATCGCATTGGAAGATCCAATGAAAGGAGTTTATTTCCTGATATTTATTTTGGTTTTACAACAGTTTGACGGGAATATTCTGGGACCGAAGATTCTTGGAAACTCTACCGGACTGTCAGCATTCTGGGTCGTAACATCTATTTTGCTCGGCGGCGGATTGTTTGGCTTTGTCGGTATGGTTATGGGAGTCCCGACATTTGCAGTCATCTATTATATTGTAGATATGATTCTGGATAATAAGTTAAAGAAAAAGAAACTGCCTGTCCGGTCAGATTCATATGACGAATGGAGTTATGTGGATTCTTCGGGAGAGTATATCCATTCAGAAGAGATTAAGAGTAAAGCAGAGGAAAAATAAAAGAAAAGCAGAAGGGAGCATAAATTATGCCAATTCGTGTACAAAATGACCTTCCGGTAAAAGAGATACTGGAAAAAGAAAATATATTTGTGATGGATGAACATCGTGCAACACATCAGGATATCCGTCTGATAAAAATTGGACTTCTGAATTTGATGCCGCTTAAGGAGGATACAGAACTGCAGATTTTACGATCCTTGTCCAATACACCGCTTCAGATTGATGTAACATTTGTGGCTGTATCCAGTCATGAATCTAAGAATACATCGTCCAGCCATCTGAATAAATTTTACGAGAAATTTTCAGATATAAAAGATCAGAAATTTGATGGATTTATCATTACCGGAGCACCGGTAGAACAAATACCATTCGAAGAAGTGGATTACTGGAAAGAGTTAGAAGAGATTATGGAGTGGACCAAGACACATGTTATGTCTACCATCCATCTGTGCTGGGGAGCTCAGGCAGGATTGTATTATCATTATGGAATTCAGAAAGAACAGTTAGACCATAAATTATTTGGAGTGTTCAGACACCGCGTCCTGAACCGTAGAATTCCGCTTGTACGTGGATTTGATGATGTGTTCTATGCGCCGCATTCCAGACATACAGATGTGCCGGTTGAGAAGCTGCGTGCAGATGACAGAATTACAATCCTGGCAGAATCTGATGAAGCAGGAGTATTTCTGTCTATGGCAAAGGATGGACGTCAGATTTTTGTGATGGGGCATCCAGAGTATGATCGCATGACACTGGATCAGGAGTATAAGAGAGATCTTTCAAAAGGACTTCCGATTGATATACCGAAGAATTATTATCCAGATGATAATCCGGACAATCGTCCGCTTCTGACATGGCGTGCACAGGCGAACAATCTTTACACAAACTGGCTGAATTACTACGTTTATCAGGTAACTCCGTATGACTTGGACGGAACCCCGGATTTAGAAGCATTTACGCAGTTTCAGAAGGATTCTGCGGAAGAAGACGGATAATACGGACTGAATATTCGAGCAATACTATCAGCTGCCAAAGCATCTTTCGAATGAAATTGATAAGCTGGATAATGAATTGGAAAAACTCTCAGAGTCAGGAGAAGAGATTATTGATTCAAGATACAAGCAAAAGAACAGCATTATTATATTTCCTGGTGATTCGTTGGTTGTGTAATTATGATATGGATTCTGTTTCAGATACAGCCTTTACAACCTATCATAATTATAGTAAAATTATATCATAATAAATGGAGGTGATATGATGATTATAAAAGCATCAACAGCGTTGAGAAATGATTATGCTGGAATATCCAATCTTGCGAAAGAGACGAATGAGCCGATTTATATTACAAAGAATGGTGACGGTGATTTGGTTGTTATGAATATAGAAGCATTTGAGAAAAGAGAGCAGATGCTGGAATTAAGAGAGAAAGTTCTGAAGGCAGAGCAGGAGCGTATCGAAGGACAACCGACCATGAGTGTTGCAGAAGCAAGAAGACGATTGAGAGAACGGGCAAATGAAGTATAAAGTAGAGATTCTCCCAGCAGCATGGGAAGATTTAAAGAAGATTGAAGATTGGTATTTAATCAATTTTGATGTGGAGACAGCAATAAAAGTCAGTGACCATATTTTAGACGGAATCGAAAGGTTAGGGGACTTTCCGGATTCTGGATCAAGGATACCTGATGATTGGCTGAACGAACAAGGCTATAGAATGGTGATAAGCGGTAAACATGTGTCAATTTACAGAGTAATCAAGAACACAGTATATATTTATCACATTGCGGATACGAGAACTGAATATACGAAGTTATTCAAATAAGGAAGGTCTTCCAGTGGGCATACTGGAAGGCTTTCTTTATGCATAAAATATGAAAGAAAAAGATATAAAATAAGTTTCCGTGGAGACAAATTGGTGGTATTATAATATTATTTGGAGACAAAAAGTCTGGAAAAGCCGATAACTGCACGGTTTTAGAATATAATAACAGTAAGTAACTGGTTAAATTACTACGTTTATCAGGTAACCCCTGTATGTTATGAAAGATACATAGAAAGAGAGGTCTTAAATATGCCATTACCAAAAGAAAATTATGGTTGCACGGTTGATGATATTTATGCTTTGCCAGAGGGAGAACGTGCAGAACTTTTAGATGGGAAAATTTATGATATGGCACCGCCAACTTCAACACATCCATTCATGCTTGGAGATTTACATTACAGTATACGTGATTTTATATTGAATCATAAAGGCTCATGTCAAGTGGCAATGGCTCCATTTGCCGTTTTTTGAATGATGACGATAGAAATTATGTTGAGCCGGATTTATCAGTGATTTGCAATCTATCAAAGATTGATGAAAAAGGCTGTCATGGTGCACCGGACTGGATTATTGAAATAGTATCCCCGAGTAGTGAGAGAATGGACTATGTTGTAAAACAATTTAAATATCGGACTGCCGGAGTGCGTGAATATTGGGTGATTGATAAGCCGTTACAGAAGGTCACGGTATTTGATTTTGAAAATGATAAGATGTTTGAATATGATTTTACACAGAAGATACCGGTTGCTATATATAATGGAGAACTGGAAATAGAATTATCAAGGTTTGCTTAGGTGTTAACTAGTGGGCCAAGTTCGCCGAGGCATTCTTGAATGGAATGATTCTCTCTATCTGTTCAAGACCGAGAATTGTACGTATCAAATAACTTGACGCAAAGTTTGACAGATGTCTTTACTACGATAGGTGAGACGGCTTTAAAAACAGAAACACCGATTTGTTTTTTTATTGATGAAATATAATATATGAAGCAAGAACAGTTGGAATCATTAATTGCGGCGTTGCATAGAACAAATTTCCGGGTACATTCAAAGACTTGATGAATATAAAAAATGGAATAATCAATAATAGTAAACACTCATTTAAAGAGTGACTGGATATGCTGGCAGATGGAAGCTATTAATTATGAACTTTATCCTGATAGAATGATTATGCTGATGAAAGAACGGCATAGACAACTGAATACAAGAAAGAGACGGAAGCCTCAGTAGTTAAGAAAAAAACTACTGAGGCTTTTTTCTTTTTAAAATTACTTTTTACATACATTTAACATTTGACTTAACATAGATTTTACGAAGATACGTTACACTGATTTTGATAATGAGGAGGAACATGTAATGACAAGAAAAAAATGGTCATTTTTATTTACAGTCTGTCTGGTGACTGCTTTAATTGGCTGCGGACAGAAAAACTCTCAGGTAGATAAAAATAATAATGAAGAACTTAATAAACTCGGGCAAATTCAGGTGATTTCCAGGGAAGAAGGCTCAGGGACAAGAGATACATTTGCTTCGCTTACAGGATTTAATAAAGACGGAGCTGATGGTATAGACAAAACAGTGAATACAGCTACCATTGCTGACAGTATGGACTCCGTCATTGAAACTGTGAATAAAAATCCATCTGCGATCGGTTATGTGTCAGCGGGAACTACCGGGATCGAGGGTGTAAAGACTTTGGAAATCAATGGAGAAGCGTTTTCTGATAATAAGGGGAAATATCCGCTGACTCGTTCGTTCTATCTTGCCTACAGTGGAACACTTAATGATGTGGAACAGGATTTTATGACATATGTTCAAAGTGCAGGACAGGAAATTGTAAGTGGGCATTATGAAACAATTGCGAAGAATGCGACATTTTTATCGAACCAGTCAGAAGGAACAATACGAATCGAAGGTTCAACATCAATGGCTGCACTGATGAAGGAAATCGCAGATGCATATATGAAGATTAATACACATGCAACTATTCAAGTTACGGCAACGGATTCTACAAAGGGTCTGAACAGTGTTATGTTAGGAAATTGTGACATGGCAATGTCATCAAGAGATTTAAAAGATTATGAAAAAGAACTTTTGAACTATAATACGGTGGCAAAAGACAAAATTGCAGTGATTGTAAACCAGAAAAATCCACTATCTGATATCACATTATATATGCTGAAAAGTATATATACCGGTGGCGTTAAGAACTGGGAAGACTTACAGTAAGTAGCGTATGAAAAAGAGAAAGAGGAGAATTCGAAGATGAATGAAAAGTTACAGATTGTATTTGGCCTGCTAGGTGGTCTTGCAATATTTTTGTATGGTATGAATATGATGAGCGAATGTCTGCAGAAGGCAGCAGGAGAAAAAATGAAGACGATTCTTGCATTACTTACAAAGAATCCGATCCTTGGTGTTTTGGCAGGTACGCTTACAACAGCAGTGCTTCAAAGCAGTAGTGCAACGACAGTTATGGCAATTGGTTTTGTCAGTGCAGGACTTATGAATCTGCCACAGGCAATTTCGATTATAATAGGTGCAAATATCGGTACGACAATGACAGCTCAGATTATCGCATTTAAGTTGAGTGATTATATTTACATCATTATATTTATTGGATTTATTATTTCATTTATTGTAAAATCAGAAAGAGCAAAGAGTATCGGACAGACTATTTTTGCATTTGGTTTATTGTTCCTTGGAATTGAGACTATGGGAAGTGTTATGAAGCCACTGGCATCCAGTCCGTTTTTCGTAGACTTAATTGCAAAAGTTGCAGATATGCCGGTGCTTGGTGTTGTAGTTGGAACGACGATGACGCTGGTTGTACAGAGTAGTAGTGCGACCATCGCAGTACTGCAGAATTTTGCATCTCAGGCAGGTCCGGATGGTGTAACCAGTATTCTGGGACTGACCGGTGCAATCCCGATTCTTTTGGGAGACAATATCGGAACAACGATTACGGCACTTCTTGCCAGTGTCGGACAGCCAAGAGATGCCAAGAGAACTGCGGTTGCACACTGTGTTTTTAACCTGTCCGGTGCACTGATCTTTATCTGGCTTATCAAACCATTCGCATATGTGATCCAGATGATCTCACCTAAGGGACCGGAGGTTCAGGTGATTTCCCGACAGATTGCAAATGCACATACAAGCTTTAATATTGTGATGACATTGATCTGGATTCCACTGATCTGGCTGATGGTGAAGATTGTTATGAAAATCATTCCGGACGCAAAGACAAGTGAAAAGAGAGAGCCTTCACGTCCGCAGTTTCTTGATGATAAACTGATCGGACAACCGACAGTTGCACTGAGCCTTGCGAGAAAAGAGATTACAAGATGCAGTGAGATGGCAGGTGAAACACTCCAGAAATTGATCAATCTTGTGAAAGGGGAAACCAGTGAACAACTGGAAGAAGTGATGGAACAGGGACATGACGTAGGAAAATTAACAGAGCAGATTAATGAGTATCTGACAAATATGTTTTCTTCCGGTTCCCTGACAGAGAAGCAGACTACCCAGACAGCAGGGCTTATGTATATGCTTGGAGATGTAGACCGCGTCAATGGTCTGAGTATGGAGATTGCAGAAGCTGTCCGTGAGAAGAAAGAACAGAAGTACAAATACTCCAAAGAAGCCATGCGTGATCTGACGAATAGTCTGGAGCAGATTCAGGGTATGTACCGGGAGGCAATTCAGGTACTTATGACGGGCAGTACAGAGAATGCAAAAAAAATTGTGAAGAAAAAAGAAAAGGTTCTGGATCTCACCATACATATGGGAAAATCCCATGTCGAGCGTGTAGGAAAGGGAAAATGTTCCAGTAAGCTGACGGTACCGTTTAACCATGTTCTTCAGAATATCGGAAGAATGGGAAACTGTTGTGTAAATATTGCAGATGCTGTACTTGCGCAGTCTGATTTAAATGAATTTACAGCATTTGTAAAGGAGGAAAATTAAGTAAAATGACAAATGAAACGATATTTATGAATCGGGAATTATCCTGGCTGAAATTCAATGAAAGAGTGTTGGAAGAAGCAGAAAGTGAGAAAAATCCGCTCTGTGAACGACTGACATTTGCATCAATTTACCAGAGTAATCTAGATGAATTTTTCATGGTGCGTGTAGGATCTTTGATCGATCAGATGATTGTTTCGAAAAATGTAAAAGACAATAAGACTGGAATGACAGCAAAAGAACAGATTCAGGCAATCCTGGCACGGGTCGCAAAGCTGAACCGCAGAAAAGATACAGTCTATGAAAATCTGATGGATGAAGTTGCACAGGCAGGGATTCGCCTTGTGGATTTCCGTAAAATTGGCAAAAAAGAAGGAAAATATCTGGAACAGTATTTTGATGCAGAGATTGCCCCGCTCATTTCTCCAATTGTTGTCGGAAAAAGACAGCCGTTTCCATTTTTGAAAAATAAAGGTATCTATGCAGTTGTCGTACTGGAGAAGAAAAACGGAAAAGAAAAACTTGGAATTATTCCGTGTAATTCCGGTGTATTCCCGAGACTTGTGCAGGTGCCGGCGGAAGAAGAAACGTATATGCTGGCAGAAGAGCTGATCCTCCACTTTATTTCGAAAGTATTCAAAGGTTATTTTGTGAAGGCAAAATCTCTGATCCGCGTAACGAGAAATGCGGATATAGATGCAGATGCGTTGTATGATGAAGATCTGGATTACCGCGATTTTATGGAAGGAATCATCAAGAAAAGAAAGCGTCTGCTTCCGGTAAGAGTGGAGTTTTCCAGAGAACTGGATGGAGATATCGTGGATAAGATCTGCGAGTATCTGGATCTGGATGGCAAATATGTATTCCGTGGAAGTTCACCACTTGATCTGTCTTTTGTATTTCAGATCCAGGACAGCCTGCGCAATCATCCGGAATTGTTCTATGAGAAACGAGTGCCTCAGAAGTCTACACAGATTGACAGCAAAAGATCGATTCTGGAGCAGATTAAGGAGAAAGATAAATTATTGTCTTATCCATATGAGAGTATACGTCCGTTTCTAGATATGCTTTCTGAGGCTGCAAATGACGATGAAGTTGTATCAATCAAGATGACACTGTATCGTGTAGCAAAGCAGAGCAAGGTCGTGGAAGCTTTGATCGATGCGGCGGAAAATGGAAAAGAAGTATTGGTTCTTGTAGAGTTAAAAGCAAGATTTGATGAGGAAAATAATATTGAATGGTCAAGAAGACTGGAAGAGGCTGGTTGTACAGTCATATATGGTCTGGACGGATATAAGGTTCATTCAAAATTGTGTCTGATTACAAAAAAGACGAATGGAAAAATCGAGTATTATACACAAATTGGTACTGGAAATTATAATGAGAAGACAGCAAGACTGTACACAGATCTGTCTCTTATGACGTATGATCAGGAGATTGGTGAGGAGGCAGCAGCAATCTTCCAGGCATTATTTATGGGAGAAACGGTTCAGGTCAGCAAAAAACTTCTGGTAGCGCCAAATTGTCTTCAGAACCGATTACTTGATATGATCGAGGAAGAGATCCGCCATGCAAAGAGAGGCGAAGAAGCTTATATCGGTGTGAAAATGAATTCTCTGACTGATAAAAAGCTGATGGATAAATTGATTGAGGCATCTCAGGCAGGCGTGGAGATAGAACTTATTGTACGTGGAATCTGCTGCCTTATCCCGGGAGTGGAAGGGTATACAGAAAACATCCGGGTCATCAGTATTGTAGGACGTTTTCTGGAACATTCCAGAATTTACATATTTGGAAAAGAAGAAAAACAGAAAATTTATATAGCATCTGCAGACTGGATGACAAGAAATACGGTACATAGAGTCGAAGTGGCGGCACCGGTGGAAGATCCGGATCTGAAGCTGCGTCTGAACGAGATGTTTATCACGATGCTCAGTGACAATGTACAGGCAAGAGAACTGAAAAGTAACGGAAAATATACGAGATTACAACCGGGAGAAGAGGCACCGCTTAATTCACAGGAGTTCTTCTATGAAAGTGCATATGAGGCATTAGAAAGTCAGGAGAAAAATAAGATTATTTTGCAATAGATACGAAAAATACTGAAGAATTGCAAAAAAAGAACTTGACAAAACAAGTTTAACACGTTAAAGTATAGAACATAAATAAAAACAAATATTTATAGAAACCGTTGAGAAAGAGAAGTAGATGATTTGACGAAGTTTCAGAGAGCGGCAGGTGGTGTGATTGCCGTACTAAGTGGATGATCGAATGGACTTTCGAGGGCAGCCGGAAATTCTGAATACAGAAGATTATGGTTTGTCGGGAACCGAACCCGTTATCAATCAGGAGTGTATGTTAGTACATGAGAAAAGTGGACATTATGTCAAGTTGAGTGGTACCGCGATAATAGATAATATTACCGCCTCAAACAGTTTGTTTGAGGCGGTTTTCTTTATATCCAGATAAATCCCTCAGAACATTTTCTCTCCTAACAAGTGGTCAGTCGGCTGGCGATATGCAGACTGCAGACAGGAAAAATTTAAACAAAGAAAAGGAGACAAAATTATGAAGAAAAAATTAGTAGCAGGATTATTAACAGGAGCAATGATGGCAGCATTACTGACAGGATGTGCAGGATCCGGAAGCGACAAGAGCAGTGATGCAAAAGAAAGTTATACGATCGGAATTGAACAGTTTGCAGAGCATGATTCCTTAGATAATTGCCGGGAGGGATTTTTACAGGGACTGGAAGAAGAAGGAATCAAAGAAGGAGATAACCTAAAAGTTGAGACGAAGAATGCAGCAGCAGATATGGGAACAGCAGGACAGATTTCCGATAGTTTTGTATCTGATAAAGTAGATCTGATCTGTGCAATTGCAACACCAAGTGCACAAAGCGCATACAACGCAGCAATGGATGCTGGAATTCCGGTCATTTATACAGCAGTTACAGATCCGGTTGCAGCAGAGCTTGCATCAGAAGATGGAACCCCGGCAGGGGAGGTGACAGGAACATCTGATAAACTTCCGGTAGAAGAGCAGCTTAAGATGATCCGTGAGATGCTTCCGCAGGCAAAGACGATCGGAATCATGTATACAACAAGTGAGGCAAATTCTGTATCAGCAATCAAAGAATATGAAGGCCTTGTAGGTAAATATGATTTTGAACTTGTGACAAAAGGAATTGCAACAACTGCAGATGTTTCTCTCGCAGCGGATGATCTTTTAAGTAAAGTAGACTGCATTACAAACCTGACAGATAATACAGTTGTTGCTTCTCTTCCAACGATACTTGAAAAAGCGAATGACAAGAAAATCCCGGTATTCGGAAGTGAGATTGAGCAGGTAAAGATCGGATGCCTTGCAGCAGAGGGAATCGATTACATTTCTCTTGGAAAACAGACTGGTAAAATGGCAGCCCAGGTATTAAAGGGTGAGAAAAAAGCATCAGAACTTAATTTTGAGACAATTACAACTCCAGGATTCTATGTGAACAATAAAGTGGCAGAGAACCTTGGAATTACAGTTCCAACAGATCTTTCAGACAATGCAGTAGAAGCATTTGACGAGATCACACAGAGCAAGTAAACGGAGGCATTTTCATGAATCTTATCGTAACCATATTAGAACAAGGTCTTATCTATGGAATTTTATCACTTGGACTTTACATTACATATAAAATACTGGATTTTCCAGATTTGACAGTAGACGGAAGCTTTCCACTGGGGGCGGCTGTAACAGCAGCCCTCATTACAAGAGGAGTGAATCCATATCTGACGCTTCCGGTGGCATTTGCAGCCGGTGTGCTGGCAGGTATCTGTACAGGGCTTATCCATGTAAAATGCAAAGTACGTGATCTTCTGTCAGGTATTATTATGATGACAGCCCTGTGGACCATGAATCTGTATATTGCAGGAACGGCAAATGTACCGCTGTTTTCACAGCAGAGTATTTTTAAAAATGATTTTATAAATGGACTTCCGTCAGGAATAAAACCATATATGACTCTGATTCTGATTCTGGTTCTGACGATAATCTGTAAAATCCTTCTGGATCTTTACATGCAGACAAAATCAGGCTATCTGTTAAGAGCAGTAGGAGACAATCATGTGCTTGTAACTTCTCTTGCAAAAGACCAGGGAAATGTAAAGATTCTCGGACTTGCTATTTCAAATGGACTTGTCTCTCTGGCAGGCTGTGTATTTGCTCAGGAGGAGCGAGTGTTTGAGATTTCTATGGGAACAGGAGCAATGGTCATTGGACTTGCGAGCGTCATCATTGGAACGAGTATCTTTAAAAAGATTTCATTTGTGAAGACAACAACGGCAGTTCTGGTTGGCTCGATTATTTACAAAGCATGCGTGGCAGTGGCAATTCGTAACTTTGAGCCACAGGCAATGAAGCTTATTACAGCAATATTATTTCTGGTTGTTCTTGTAATCAGCATGGGTGGAAAGAAGAAGGTGAAAGGAAATGCTTGAATTAAAAGGAATTTCAAAGTATTATAATGTAGGATCCGTCAATGAGATGTGTCTTTTTCAGGACTTTAATCTGAATATTGAAAAAGGAGAATTCCTTTCCGTAGTCGGAAGCAATGGTTCCGGAAAGACTTCCATGTTGAATATTATCTGTGGAAGTATCCCGGTTGAGTCTGGACAGATTCTGATCGGGGATACAGATATTACAAAAGAAAAAGAATATAAGAGAAATAAAAGAATCGGCCGTGTTTATCAGAACCCGTCCATGGGCACGTGTCCGAGTATGACAATTCTGGAAAATATGGCACTGGCAGACAATAAAGGAAAATTATATGGTCTTGGACGTGGGACGAATAAAGCTCGGATAGAATATTACAGAGAGCAGCTTGCCCAGCTTGGTCTCGGACTGGAAGATAAGATGGACGTGAAAGTCGGTTCTTTATCCGGAGGTCAGAGACAGGCAATGGCACTTTTAATGTCCACTATGACACCGATTGAATTTCTGATCCTTGATGAACATACAGCAGCACTGGATCCAAAGACGGCAGAGCTGATCATGCAGCTCACTGATAAGATTGTAAAAGAAAAACAATTGACAACGATTATGGTCACACACAATCTGCGCTATGCAGTAGAATATGGGAATCGCCTCGTGATGATGCATAATGGTCACATGATACTGGACAAAAAAGGCAAAGAGAAAGAAGATATGGCAATCGATGATATTCTTACCTTATTTAATGAAATCAGTATTGAATGTGGCAATTAATACGGGAGATTTCAAAAAAATGTAAGGGAAAAAAGGAGAACATATGATGGCAAAGAGAATCGCACAGTTTCACAAAGTAAGTTTTGAACAGTTCGCAGAAGGATTTCAGGACACCTTCGGAGAAATGAAAGAAGGGGAATTAAAGGAAATCTATCAGTCAATCAAGCTTCCGAAACGTGCAACGGCCGGATCTGCCGGATATGATTTCTATACACCGATCCCGATTGTGCTCGCACCAGGGAAAACAGTAAAGATTCCGACTGGAATCCGTGTGGAGATGCAGGAAAACTGGGTGTTAAAATGCTACCCGAGAAGCGGACTTGGATTTAAGTACCGTCTGCAGCTTAATAATACGGTAGGAATTATCGATAGCGATTATTTTTACTCAGACAATGAAGGACACATTTTTGCAAAACTTACGAATGATTCCAATGAAGGAAAGACTGTAGAACTGGAAGCAGGAAGTGGGTTTATGCAGGGAATCTTTGTGGAATACGGAATTACAATGGATGATGATGTAACAACTGTGAGAAATGGCGGGTTCGGAAGTACATCCCAGAGATAATTAGAAGGATTACTGAAAAATGTCAGGGCATCAAGTATGATACTGCAAGTTTCAGACATACTATTATCATAGATTTTGACTTATTATTACTTTTCAAGATATACCGATTAACAGATGAAACAACGAAAAGAAAATGTAAGTAGAATTTTAGAAGATGAGGGTAAATGTATGGCTGACAAGACAAAAGTTTTTTCAAAAAGAGATAAAAATGTAGACTATATGAATCAGATGCTGCCAGTAGAAGACAGTTTTGATATCGTTCAAAGGGATATACAGATTGGAGGAAAAGACGCTACATTTTACTTTATAGATGGTTTTACGAAAGATGAGTCTATGTTAAAAATCATGGACTCTTTTTTTAATATCAAAGAGGAAGATATGCCAAAGGACGCAGCGGCGTTCGCAACGACCTGCATTCCCTATGTGGAAGTGGACGTGATCGGGGATTTTGATCAGATTTTCCGGAATCTTTTGTCAGGAGTCACGTGTTTGTTCATTGACGGATATCAGGCTTGCCTTGCCATCGACTGCAGAACATATCCGGCGAGAAGTGTGGATGAACCGGACAAGGATAAATCTCTTCGTGGTTCCAGGGACGGGTTTGTGGAGACAATCGTATTTAATACCGCCCTCATGCGGCGGCGTATCCGTGACCGGCATCTTGTTATGAAAATGCTGGAGGTTGGAGAAAGTTCCAGAACGGATGTGGCACTTTGTTATATGGAAGACCGGGTAGATCAGGAACTTTTAAAGAATTTAAATTACCGAATCCGGGATATCAAAGTGGATGATCTTCGCATGAATCAGCAAAGTCTGGCAGAGTGCCTGTTTAAACGGAAATGGTACAATCCATTTCCGAAATTTAAATTTACAGAGCGGCCGGATACCGCGGCTGCCTGTCTGCTGGAAGGGAAAGTCGTGATCCTGGTGGACAATTCACCGTCTGCAATGATTCTGCCAACGTCAATTCTGGATATTATTGAAGAAGCAAATGATTATTATTTTCCGACATTGACGGGCATGTATTTGAAAATATCCCGGGCGCTTATTACATTTCTGACCATCTTTCTGACACCAGTGTTTTTGTTATTTATGCAGAATTTGAGCTGGCTGCCGAAAATTTTTGCATTTGTGGCGGTAAAAGATACCGTCAACATTCCGCTTATTTTTCAGCTTTTGATGCTGGAAGTGGCTATTGATGGTCTGAGGCTTGCAGCGCTGAACACCCCGAGCATGCTTAGTACGCCTTTGAGTGTGATTGCCGGTCTTGTTATGGGAGAGTTCTCCGTGAAGTCCGGATGGTTTAACGCAGAAGTCATGCTGTACATGGCATTTGTGGCAGTTGCGAACTATACGCAGCCTAATTTTGAGCTTGGATATGCGTTAAAATTTATGAGACTGGAATTACTGGTACTGACTGCGGTATTTAACTGGATTGGATTTCTGGCAGGAACGGTGATTGTGATCTGCAGCATCTGCTTTAACAAAACGCTGTCCGGACGGAGTTATTTGAATATCAGATTGAATTAAAACATTAGAATTGTGTGAGATAGCCTCCAGCAGGATTGCAGGGGGGCACAGTAGAAGTGTGTCATGCAATTGCATGACGCGCACCTCGCAGCAAGAATGCCGAGGCATTCTTGAAGTTAATAGAAAATATAAGAAAAATTTTGCAACCTTCCTATAAACATGGTATGATATTGCATAGGTGAGTATAGCATTTATACACTGCCAAAAAGCGGTTATATAAGGAGGACTTGCGATGAGCGACTATATTATTACTGTAAACAGTACCGTAGATACAACGAGAGAATGGCTGACCGAGAGAGGCGTGCCGTATATTCCGTTGAAATATACAATTGATGGACAGACATATTCGGATATGGAAGGTCTGTCTTCAAAAGAATTCTTTGACAAATTAAGAGAAGGAAAAATGTCTACTACTTCCCAGATCAATCCGGACGAAGCACGTGAGGCGTTGGAGCCATATCTGAAAGAAGGAAAAGATATTTTGCATCTTTCATTTTCATCTGGATTGAGTGGAACATGCAACAGTATGAAAATTGCGGCAGAGGAACTTCAAGAGGAGTATCCAGAACGTAAGATTATTGTAATTGATACACTGTGTGCATGTCTGGGAGAGGCGTTACTTTTATATTATGTATTAAAACAAAAGGAAAACGGGGCAACGATTGAGGAGGCTGCAAAGTGGGCAGAAGAGAATAAGCTTCATATTTGCCATGATGTAACAGTGGATGATCTGAATCATCTGCATAGAGGCGGACGTGTGTCCAAGACAAGTGCTGTACTTGGAACAATGGTACAGATTAAACCAATCATCATTATGGATGATAATGGATGTCTGAAAGTAGTTGGCAAAGAGCGTGGCAGAAAGAAGTCTTTGAACAAGATCGTAGACATGGCCGCAAAGCAGGCGGAGGGATATGAAAATGAGATCATAATGATCACACATGGTGATTGCCCGGAAGATGCAGAGTATGTTGCAAAAAGAGTTCAGGAAAAAATGGGAATCCAGAACATTTATATTAACAATATCGGAACTGTTATCGGAGGACATACCGGTCCGGGTGTTGTAGCAGTATTCTGTATGGGAGATAAAAGAGAAGTAAAGCTGTAAGGTCAGCATAGGAAAGTGTTGAAATGTCAAAAAGTCAAAAATATTTCAGGAAAAGTCAAAAAAGTTGTTGACACTACAGGATTGATGTGTTAATCTATCACTTGTGTAAAACAAAAACAAAGTAGAGTATCCACTCTCACCATAGCACAATCGGGTGACTATTGGTCAGATATTGAGCTGATAACCATAACAGGATTATGATGCAGATATAAGTGGATAGTCTCGAACTATTCACTTATTTTATTTTTATGATGGGGGTGCACGACAATTAGCGATTTAATGATTAACGGACAGATCAGAGACAAAGAAGTAAGAGTAATTGCAGAGAACGGAGATCAGTTAGGTGTAATGCCGGTTAAGGAAGCCATGAAACTGGCTCAGGAAGCTGAATTAGATCTGGTCAAGATTGCTCCAAAGGCTCAGCCACCTGTATGCAAGATTATCGACTATGGTAAATACAGATATGAGCTTGCAAGAAAAGAAAAAGAGGCTAAGAAGAAGCAGAAAACCGTTGAGGTGAAAGAAGTAAGAATTTCACCTAACATTGATACCAACGACCTGAACACGAAGGTAAACAATGCAAAGAAATTTATCGCAAAAGGAAACAAGGTAAAAGTTACATTACGTTTCCGTGGTCGTGAGATGGCACATATGCAGCAGAGCAAGCATATTCTTGACGATTTTGCCGAGATGCTGGCAGAGGTTGCAGTAGTAGAGAAGCCGGCCAAACTGGAAGGTAGAAGTATGAGCATGGTTTTAACTGAAAAACGTTAAAAATAATTACATGTAATTTCATTAAAGGAGGAACTATATCATGCCAAAAATTAAAACAAGCAGAGCAGCAGCAAAGCGCTTCAAAAAGACAGGTACAGGAAAATTAAAAAGAAATAAAGCTTACAAGAGCCATATCTTAACAAAGAAGTCTACTAAGAGAAAGAGAAACTTAAGACACGCTACAATCGCAGACGAGACAAACGTAAAGAACATGAAGAAAATCTTACCATATTTGTAAGATTTTCAGCAGATAGATTGAAGGAGGAAAATAAGACATGGCAAGAATTAAAGGCGGACTTAACGCTAAAAAGAAACACAATAGAACTTTAAAATTAGCAAAAGGATACAGAGGAGCACGTTCTAAACAGTACAGAGTTGCAAAACAGTCTGTAATGAGAGCTCTTACATCTTCATATGCAGGAAGAAAACAGCGCAAACGTCAGATGCGCCAGCTCTGGATTGCTCGTATCAACGCAGCAGCCAGATTAAATGGACTTTCCTACAGCAAGATGATGCACGGACTTAAAGTTGCTGGTGTAGATATCAACAGAAAGATGCTTGCAGAGATGGCTGTTAATGATGCAGAAGGATTTGCAACACTTGCAGAGCTTGCTAAAAGCAAAATCGCTTAATTAAATTAAGAATACTTATTTGAATAAGAATAAATCAGAGGACAAGATGTATATATTTTGTTCTCTTTTTTTTGTTTTTTTATCTACAACTGCACTTGCATTATTCACAAAGATTATATAATATAGAAAATAGAGAGCAAAATGTCGAAAAAAGTATTGGAGGGTTATAGATTATGAAGATATTAGTCGTAATTGACATGCAGAATGATTTTATTGACGGTGCGCTTGGAACAAAAGAAGCTCAGGCGATTGTGCCAAAAGTGGCAGAGAAGATCAAGAATTTTGATGGAAAGGTGTTCTATACCCGTGATACACACGATGAAAAATATCTGGAGACACAGGAAGGAAAGAATCTTCCGGTTAAACATTGTATCCGTGGTACAGATGGATGGAAACTGACTCCGGAAATTGATGTACTCTGTGAAGGAGATATTTTAAATAAATCATCATTTGGAAGTATTGAACTTGGATTTAAGCTGAATGATTACAGAAGTAATCTTCGTGTCATTAAGAATGAAAGAGTGGAGAGTATTACACTGATTGGTGTCTGTACAGATATTTGTGTGATTTCTAATGCAATGATTCTTAAAGCCTTCTTCCCGGATAAACCGATTATCGTTGATGCAGCATGCTGTGCCGGATCAACACCAGAAGGCCATAAGAATGCACTGGCAGTCATGAAGACATGTCAAATTCGGATTGAAAATGAAGAATAAGATTATTCAGGATAGATCAATCTTTCATCAGTAATATCGTTCAGGACTTCGGCCAGATACTTTTTGGAAAGGTATTTGGCCATTCCTAAATTCTGATCCAGGTAGTTGCCACAGTCACGGGCAGCGGCACCAGGAATATCGCCTTCGAATTCAGCGATAAATGTAAACATACGCTTCATTAGAGGAACGATGTCGCGAGACTTGTATTCACCTGCAAGTACAAGGTAGAAACCAGTACGACAGCCCATAGGTCCGAAGTAGATGTCTTTTTCACCGAATTCCGGATCGTTTCTGAGGAATGTTGCGCCAAGGTGTTCCATGGTGTGCATCTCTGCAGTGTTCATAACAGGTTCGCGGTTCGGGGCAGTCATACGAAGGTCAAAAGTTGTAACCGGATTGCCTGCAACATAATCTACGCGAGATACGTAGACTCCAGGTAACAGTTTCAGATGATTTATGGTGAAACTTGTGATTTTTTCCATAATAAAATACTCCTTTTCATTGTGATTTATTGTATTGGAACATTAGAATATGCATCAATACAATAATATCAGTATAACATCTGGCAGATGGATATGCTAGAAAAATGCGAGATTGAAATGCAAAATTTGTTTTTGCAAAATAGAATTTTAGGGAACAGGTGACAGATTATGAAGTTATATTTAGTCAGGCATGGACAGACAGACTGGAACAAAGAAAAAAGACTACAGGGACAGGAAGACATTCCGTTAAATGATTTTGGAAGACATCTCGCGAAAGAGACAGGGATCGGTCTTCGCAATGTCAGATTCGATCTTTGTTTTTCAAGTGACTTAAAAAGAGCACTGGAGACGGCTAATCTGATTTTAGATGAAGGAAGCAGTAAAGTTCCAATTATTATGGATAAAAGACTGAAAGAAATTGCCTTTGGTGAATGGGAAGGAAAAAGTGTAGCAAGAAACCAGATGGAAGTTCCGGACGAATTCCTGAAATTCTACGATGATCCGGAACATTTTGCAGGAGCACCGGGTGGAGAATCCTTTGCAGAAGTAAAAGAACGTACAGATGATTTCCTTAAATGGCTTGTAGGACAGGAAGAATACGAAGATAAAAATATTCTTTTGGTCACACACGGAGTTGCGCTGGCAACATTACTCAATAATATAAAAAAAGCACCATTATCCGAACTTTGGGCTGGCAGCATTCATAAAAACTGCGCAGTCACAGAAGTAGAGATCAAAGACGGAGAAATGCAGATACTGTCCGAAAATCAGGTATATTACGAAGATGAGGTGCCGGATTGGGCGCGGTAGAATAGTGTGAAAATATAAATAGAATCCCAAACTATAGCGTCTTGAACACGAAGGATTTTCCGGCATCAGTTGCGTCGTTTATTTTTTCGTGAATATGTAAACTCGCCTAAAAACAGGCTCAGACAGTACATATTCACGAAAACTCTACTCACTGATGCTCGGAAAATCCTTCTACCGTTCAATCCATTATAGTTTGGGATTTTTAATTCTCATCACTACTCTGACGATTAGAAGAGGAGTGGTGGATTTTTCTTCCTGTACTAATTTTAGTGTTTGGAAAAGTGGTGGTAGAAAGTTGTTTACACAAAGACCTCAAGGGTAGTAGCTGGACATTGGATTATTTTTCTAATATTTACGAGCCTAGCCCGTCGTACTATGGACTGTTTGAGCCTGTTCTTTAGGCGAGTTTACATAGTACGACGATCATAGGCGGCGCAGTAAATATAGAAAATAATCCAGTTCAGCGTACCCTTGAGGTTTTCTGTAAAAATCCACAACTAACTTTCTAAATACCTCATCAGATTCTCATAGTTCCGCTTCATAAGGTGATATCCATGTTCGTAAAATTCTCTTAGAACGTCACAGTCCTGCTCCAGTCTTGATACGGTTGGGACGAGTGGCCGCAGTACGAAAATCCGTCCTTCATGTTCTAATTTTTCGATGAGCTCCATTTCTTTGTTATACATATAATTCCGGCGGATCATAGTCTTGACAGCCTCCGGATATTTGCCATAAGCGCGGCGATATAACTTTGCCATGCCTTTTGTCATTGACTTTTTGCGATATCCCGGATTGCGAGTCAGAATCACAACAATCTTCTCATTGTTCTGATGCAATGCATGTCGGATTGGAATGGAATCTGCAAGTCCGCCGTCCAGATAAGGTACATCGTCAATATTAACCATAGGACACAGAAGAGGCATGCTGCTTGATGCCCGGCAGATACGCAACAGTCTGTCAAAATCTTGTGTTTCAATCATATATTCTGCTTTTCCGGTAATGCAGTTCGTTGTGACCTGCTCGCAGACCACGCCTTGTTCACAGGATTTCTGAAATGTTTCGAAATCAAATGGAAAGATTTCGCGTGGGTACTTGTCAAAAACCATGTCCATATCCAGAAGACTCTTTTCACGCATGAAATCACGAAGATTATTGTGATAGTTGTATTCTTTATCTTCCACAATCATACAGTTCCGTGTACGCCCAATTTGTTTTGACACGTAATCCACGGCATTACATGCTCCTGCAGAAACACCAATAACGTGGGAGAGATAAGTATCCTGTTCCATAAGATAATCTAAAATTCCCGAAGTGAATACACCTCTGGTGGCACCGCCTTCCAGTACGATTGTTGCATTTATCATAATCAACACCTCTTGTTTTGTAATAATTCGATAATAGTTTTCGGTGAAACATGATTCAAAGACAGGGATTCCTGACTTTGGAAACATTTTCTAAGTGATATTATATAACGAAAAATAGAATCATGAAAATGCCTTTTTACAAAAAATCAGTTAAAAATGCAGGAAGTAGATAAAAAAGCAGTAAAAAGATGCGACGGAAATAGAAAAAGTGCGTAAAGTGCCGAAAAACAGTGGTTTCCCGGCTTGCTATTTTGACGTATCTTTGGTAAGATATTCTTCGTATGAGCTAAGACGTGATTGATAGATAAAAAGGAGCAAATATAATGATCAGTACAAGTAATATTACATTACGAGTTGGGAAAAAAGCATTATTTGAAGACGTTAATATTAAATTTACAGAAGGGAACTGTTATGGTCTGATCGGTGCCAATGGTGCAGGTAAGTCTACATTTTTAAAGATTCTTTCCGGACAGCTTGAGCCGACCAACGGAGAAGTCATCATCACTCCGGGACAGAGACTTTCATTCTTACAGCAGGATCACTTCAAATATGACGAGTATCCGGTTCTTGATACAGTTATGCTTGGAAATGCGAGACTGTACGAAATTATGAAAGAAAAAGAAGCAATCTATGCAAAGGAAGATTTTACAGACGAGGACGGTATCAAGGCAAGTGAGCTGGAAGCAGAGTTCGCGACCATGAATGGCTGGGAAGCAGAGTCTGATGCAGCGACATTGTTAAATGGTCTTGGAATCGGAACAGAACTTCACTATGAGATGATGAAGAACTTAAATGGTCCTGAGAAAGTAAAGGTTCTGCTTGCACAGGCATTATTTGGTAATCCGGATATCCTGCTTCTCGACGAGCCTACGAACCACTTGGATCTGGATGCGATCGCATGGCTTGAGGAATTTTTGATCAACTTTGAAAACACAGTCATCGTTGTATCACATGACCGTTATTTCCTGAATAAAGTCTGTACACAGATTGCAGATATTGACTATGGTAAGATTAAGCTCTATGCCGGAAACTATGACTTCTGGTACGAGTCCAGCCAGCTTCTCATCCGCCAGATGAAAGAGGCGAACAAGAAGAAGGAAGAGAAGATCAAAGAGCTGCAGGAATTTATTTCAAGGTTTAGTGCAAATGCTTCAAAATCCAAGCAGGCTACTTCAAGAAAGCGTGCATTGGAGAAAATCCAGCTTGATGATATCCAGCCATCCAGCCGTAAATATCCATACATTGATTTTCGCCCGAACCGTGAGATTGGAAATGAAGTATTAACAGTAGAAGGACTGAGCAAGACCATTGACGGAGAAAAAGTATTAGATAACATTTCTTTTACATTGGGACATGATGATAAAGTCGCATTTGTCGGAAGCAACGAGCTTGCCAAGACAACACTGTTCCAGATCCTTATGGGAGAGATGGAGCCAGATGAGGGAACATACAAATGGGGCATCACAACTTCTCAGGCATATTTCCCATTAGACAGTGGAAGTGAGTTTGAGAATGATTATTCAATTGTAGACTGGCTGACACAGTACTCTGAAGAGAAAGATGCGACTTATGTACGTGGATTCCTCGGGCGTATGCTTTTTGCCGGAGATGACGGAGTAAAGAAAGTGAAAGTTCTGTCCGGAGGAGAGAAAGTGCGCTGCCTGTTATCCAAGATGATGATTTCCGGTGCAAATGTACTGATTTTTGATGAGCCTACGAACCACCTGGATATGGAAAGTATCACTGCACTGAACAATGGAATGACAAAATTCCCAGGTGTCATTCTCTTCTCATCAAGAGACCACCAGATTGTTCAGACAACTGCAAACCGTATCATGGAAATTGTTCCGGGCGGAAAGATGATTGACAAGATAACAACATATGACGAATATCTGGAAAGTGATGAGATGGCAAGAAAACGTCAGACATACACAGTCCAGAATGACGACGAAGACTAAAAAGTAAATTTAATATGTAGAGATGAAAAGACTGTAACTTGTAAGAATGAGTTGCAGTTTTTTTGTATCATAGTGAGAATTGCATTTTCTATTATATCAGCTGGGAGATGGCTCCCACTTCTATAGGCGGTAAGAAATAAGCTGGTATCAGTGGTGGGAGTCAATCACCCCAGCTGATGGAGGCATTCTTGAAAAGAAACCTCAACAGGCTCTTTTATTATATGATGGAATTTGTTATACTAAAATCGTATGATGATAGGGTAAAATATCATTACAGTTTAAATACAGGGAGTATAAGATTATGAGAAATATAAAAATTACAATTGAATATGATGGCAGCCGTTATCAAGGCTGGACAAGACTTGGAAAAGATGAATCTAACAACACAATATCTGCCAAGATTATGGATGTATTAGGGAAAATGACTGGTGAAAAGAATATTGAGCTGAATTGTGGCTGCCGTACAGAAGTCGGTGTACATGCTTACGCACAAGTGGCGAATTTTAAGACTTCTTCTAATCTGAGTACAAAAGATATTCAGCATTATCTTAATCGGTATCTGCCAATGGATATTGCAATTACGGAAGTTGAAGAGGTTCCGGATCGTTTCCATGCCCAGTTGAATGCAGTATCAAAAACTTATGTTTACCGTATGACGATTATGGATGTTCCAAGTGTTTTTGAGCGTAAGCATACTTACCATTGCTTTAAGACACCGGATAAAAAGGCAATGCAGCAGGCTGCTCTTTTATTTATCGGAGAACATGATTTCCGTAATTTCTCTACTGCAAAGAAGAGCAAGAACACGACACGTGAGGTCTACGACATTGACATTTATGGAGATAATGAGGAAATGCAGATTCTCATTCAGGCAGACGATTTTCTGCACAACATGGCAAGACTTATGATCGGAACACTTCTGGATATTGGGTTTGGACTTCGAAAGAAAGAAGATATTGAGGCAATTTTTAACGGAGAAAAGACAGTTGGAAATCCTTGTGATCCGAAGGGACTGTATTTACAGGAAGTAGAATATTAATATGAAAGTAGAAAGCAGAAAAGTATCGGATTCCAGAGTAGAGACCGTTCATATTGTAAGACCAAACCATCTGAATGCAGCAGGACGTCTGTTTGGCGGCATGCTCATGCAGTGGATTGATGAGGTGGCTGCACTTGTGGCAAAACGTCATACCCACACAAATGTGACGACTGCAAGTGTGGATAATTTAAGTTTTTTAAAAGGAGCTTATTCAGGTGACAGTGTTGTGATCATTGGCCAGCTTGTCTATGTGGGACGTACCTCCATGGACATTAAGGTGGATAGCTATGTAGAATCCATGGATGGCACAAGAACATTGATTAATCATGCTTATCTGACAGTGGTAGCACTGAATCAAAACGACCATCCGATTCCAGTGCCAAGGCTTGAACTTACAACAGAAGATGAAGCCGCAGAATGGGAAGAGTCAAAACGACGCAGAGAACTTAGAAAATCACTGTAATTTTATAATGATAAAAGAGATGAGAGAGCTGGGATTATTTCCCGGCTCTCTTAGCATATCCGGAAACCATCCGGACCATGCGGTCAATCTGTGCCTGCTCTTCCTTTGATTTTCCATCTTTTAAGATTTCCAGAACAAAGGACATTTCCTCCGGAGAAAAAGTGATTCCCTTTTTATGGGCACTGCTGATCAGAGACATCATGACCGGGGCGAGTGATTTCCCGTTTTTCCCCTCTGTTTGTTTCGCAGCAAGCTTTATCAGCTCCAGTTTCACGGGATCCATATTTTTCAGTGCCGGGTGGTTCAACCATTCATTCATTGTCGAAAACTCCTTTCATAAAATCCATGGGGGAGAAACCATTTTCCCCATCGGAATCAGAATTCATAGTCTGCATCATTTCCATCATATTCATGAGATCTTCCATTTGTGACATCTGCGTCTGTTCTTCCGGGCTTAAACAGGATTTTAACTGCTCCAGGACGGAACTAGGATGGTCTGTATTTAGAAATCCATAGAAATGTTCCAGCGTAGCTTTCAGTTCCGAAAATTTTATGTAGATAGCTAAGGAGCGCTGCATGGAAGCAGGTGCAAAAGGCAGCATCAGCTTTAGTGTATAAAGAGAAGAGGAAGTAACAAGCATGTCAAAAGGAGTCATTAATTTGGGCTTCTGATCCATAAGCGCTCCTTAAATTATCGTTGTAAATATATATGTGATTTGAATGGAAATTATGAAAAACGGGCATATTTTATAGTAAGAAGATATTTTAAGGTGCTAGTGGAAGTGCGTAGAAGGAAGCAATCTTAAGGCATCATATGAAAGGAGATTAAAAATGAGTAGAAAGTTGATTATAGATGGAAATGCCGTATACGAACTGGATGAAAATTGTATGCTGAAAAAGAGACTGGAAGATGTACAGACGGAAAAGAACCAGATGGAAGAGAGGAGAAGAACTCAGGAGAATTTGAACGAATATAAACGTATGCTCAGGATGCGGCAAGGGTAGTTGTAACATTCGGAAAAATGTAACAGAATTGTAAGAAATCTGTAATGGCAATTCCTGAAATAGTATGGTAATCTATCGACATGCGGATGATGCTTCTTTATCATCCGCAAAATGTATCTGCAAATTTCAATCATTTCGGAGCCTAATAGTAATCAGGTAATATTCCAAAGTGGTGAATAAGTGACAATAATATGTTTATAGCAATATATCTTGAATATATTTTGAATATGAGATAATATAATTATATATTTCTTTCGGACATATTACATTTGTCAAAGAAAGGAGAACGAAGAAGATGAAAAAAGACGTAGAAAACATGATGCAGCCGGACAGAGTGGCAGAGGCAGTGACTTATCTAGCAGAGAAAAAGAAGCAGGGAGAGTATACCATCTCGGATTACTATGCCATTCCTGAAGATGTGAGGGCTGAACTGATTGATGGTGTGATCTATGATATGGCACCGCTTCTAAGCGTACATCAGTTGCTGTCGGCTAAAATACATGGATATTTAGCAAGATACATAGAGAAAAAAGGCGGATCATGTATTCCGTTTTTTGCACCAATAGGTGTGCAATTGGATAAAGATGATAAGACAATAGTAGAGCCGGATATTTTAATTGTGTGTGACAGAAATCAGATTACGAGACGTGGGATTTACGGAGTGCCGGATTTTGTGATAGAGATTTTATCTGAAAGTACAAAGAAGAAAGACTCTTACCTGAAATTAATGAAGTATCAAAATGCCGGGGTACGAGAGTACTGGCTTGTTGATCCGGAAAAGAAAAAAGTGATCGTCTATGATTTTGAACAGGAAGAAATTCCGAAAATCTATGGATTTGATACGCAGGTTCCGGTTGGAATATTCGGAGGAGAATGCAAGGTGGATTTTGCGGAAATCTATGAAGAAATCAGATTTATATATGAGAGAGAAGAAAAATAGAACGAGGGAGATTCAACCGAATCTCCCTCATTTTGACTTTATAAAACAGTCTACGCAATTGCTTTGAAAGATGTGAACTAGCAGCAGTCGTTGCCACAGCCGCATCCACCGCAGCCACCACATCCGCCACAGCCATTTCCAAGTCCGCCACAGCAGATGAGTAATAAGATGATCCACAGGCAACTGTCATTGCCATATCCGCCACAGCCATTGCCACATCCGCCACAGCAGATGAGTAATAAGATGATCCACAGGCAGCTATTATTTGCAAATCCGCAATCATTACCGCATCCGCAGCCATTTCCTCTTCTTCCGTCATCGCATCCACAGCCACAGTTTGTTGCGCTTAAATCGCTCATGTTGATTCCTCCACATAAAGAATATTTACACTATATCCTATGTCTGGAGGGGAAATGTGTGAATAAATTATATCTTTTAATATTACGCATTATATTAGACTTTGCAGGAAAGCTGTGAGTAATAACATAACATTTTAATAATGCTTTAGACCTTAATAGCGCAGCAACTTCTTCACAGAATGCTGATAGCGGTAAGCCCGGTTCTGCAGTTTTAACTTTTCAATTTTGTTCATATCATTCTTTTCATGCTCGTCATAAAGCTTCAGAAGATATGCAAGATTATAATTCCGGTTCTGATACCATTTGAACAGAAGCCAGTTCATAATATCCGGATACCAGTAGCGCTCCGGAATTTTTGCTTCGCGCAGCAGAATGATATGATGCAGTGCCTGGATCGCAAGTTCACCTAGTCTGGCGGCGTTTTCTCTTTGGCGGAACAGGGCATTGCTTTGCTCGATGATGTCATATAAGGCACCGGCTGCTTTCCAGTAAGTTACAAATGTAGGATGATCTGGGTCTTCAACTTCTTCAGATTCTTCATAGAGATTAAATGTCTGCATTTTCGAAGGACGGTTTCCGCGGATTTCCCGGTCATATTCGGCACGCTTTACCGGATCGGAAAGAACAAGGTAAGCCTCCAGAATTTCCTGCATCTTATCAGTCGTATCGATTCCGTTCCTCATATTGACGTCTGGGTGATAACGCTTGGCCAGTTTATTTTTAGCCAGTGTAATCTCCTGTGCGGACGCCTTTACGGAAACTTCAAGTATATCATAATAGTTTTTGGATTCCATAAATTTCCTCCCCTTATGGTGTCACTATTTACTCCCCAGTAATTAGCAAGAATATCATACGACAAATGCGTGAAGAAATCAATTTTTATTTCGTCGAATATTCTATTTTTAAAGGAAATATTTTGGAGAGACATTTATGGATCGTGTAAAAAAGATGGTGCATTATTGGTGTGATGATATAAAAAAAGCAGGGCTTACCGGAAAAGGGGTGACGGTTGCGGTTCTGGATACCGGACTTGCGCCGCATCCGGATTTTAAGAGCAGGGTTGTCGGCTGGCGGGACTGTATATATAGGAAAGAAAAATGTTATGATGATAATGGACATGGAACTCATGTGGCAGGGATCTTAGGTGGAAGTGGACAGATGTCCGGTGGGATTCTGTCCGGAATTGCTCCGCTTTGTCGATTTGTTATTGTAAAAGTGTTGGATCAAAAAGGGGAGGCAAATGTAGCGAGTATTCTTGCAGGTCTTAAGTGGGTGGAAATGAATCACAGAAAATATAAGATACGGATTGTGAATCTGTCAGCAGGAGCTGGGGAAAATCTGGAGCCCGGGAAAGAAAAAATGTTGATCGAAGCTGTAGAACATCTCTGGGACTTAGGTCTGGTTGTTGTGGTGTCGTCTGGAAATAACGGACCGGGAGAAGGAACCATTGCAATTCCGGGAAACAGTCGTAAAGTGATTACGGTTGGTGCTGTAAAAACAGAAAAAGCAGAGAAGGGGAGCTGTTCGGGATCCGGTCCTACGAAAGAATGTGTAGTGAAACCGGACGTAATAGCACCGGGATACCAGATTATTTCCTGCAACAGTCAGATACACGGAAAGAAAGGTGCGTATACGGTAAAAAGTGGAAGTTCCATGGCGACCCCGGTCGTGTCCGGTGCGGTTGCTTTATTGATGGAAAAATATCCGAGGATTACCAATGTAGAGGTGAAATTAAGACTCAGGGAGACGTGCATACATTTACCCGGAGCAGGCGAACAGGGGTGGGGAATGTTGAATATCCGCGATTTTCTGAAACTTTAGAAGTCTAAAGAGGAAGGAACAGGGATTGTATGCGAGAAAATACAATAAAAATATAAGTGTAAAGAAAAAATACTTGACACCATGAGACGTATCGTGTATGATAACACAGGTGATAAATGTGAATGAGATTCTAAAACAGGCTCTTCTGTTTGATTTCTATGGAGAATTACTGACAGATCATCAGAAAGAGATATACGGACAGTTTCTATTAGAGGATCTCTCCCTTGGGGAGATTGCCAGGGATGCCGGTATCAGCAGACAGGGAGTACATGATATTGTAAAGCGGTGTGAACAGGCACTGGCAGGATATGAAGAAAAGCTTCATCTTGTTGAGAAGTTCATGACCGTGAAGAATAAAGTAAAACAGATTGATGAATTGCTGGATGAGTATGAGAAAGAACGCAGGGAAGATATTTTAAGCGGAATTCGAATCTTGTCCGGAGAAATCATAGAGGAGTTATAGTATGGCGTTTGACAGTCTGACAGAAAAACTGCAGAATGTATTTAAGAATCTTAGAAGTAAAGGAAGACTTACGGAAGCAGATGTGCAGGAAGCGTTAAAGGAGATTAAGCGTGCGCTTCTGGCGGCAGATGTAAACTTCAAGGTTGTAAAGGATTTTATTAGGACTGTTCAGGAAAGAGCGGTCGGCCAGGATGTTATGAATGGTCTGAATCCGGGTCAGATGGTAATTAAGATTGTAAATGAAGAACTTTGTAATCTGATGGGATCTGAGACAACCGAGATCAAGCTTCAGCCGGGAAGTGCCATTACAGTGATTATGATGGCAGGTCTTCAGGGAGCAGGTAAGACGACTACAACAGCAAAGCTTGCCGGGAAGTTTAAGTTAAAAGGCAAGAAACCGCTTTTGGCTGCCTGCGATGTTTATCGTCCTGCAGCAATTAAGCAGTTACAGATCAACGGGGAAAAGCAGGGTGTGGAAGTATTTACCATGGGTGACAACCATAAACCGGCGAATATTGCAAAGGCTGCAATTGAGCATGCCCAGAAGAATGGCAATAATCTGGTGATCCTTGATACGGCAGGACGTCTTCATATCGATGAAGATATGATGGCTGAGCTGGAAGAGATTAAGAATACTGTTACTGTACATCAGACAATTCTTGTTATTGATGCTATGACCGGACAGGATGCGGTCAATGTGGCAAAAGAATTTGACGAAAAGATTGGTGTAGACGGTGTGATTGTGACCAAACTGGACGGTGACACAAGAGGTGGTGCTGCGTTATCCGTTAAGGCAGTAACCGGAAAACCGATTCTGTATGTCGGTATGGGCGAGAAGCTTTCTGATCTGGAGCAATTTTATCCGGATCGTATGGCAAACCGGATTCTCGGTATGGGAGATGTCTTGTCTCTGATTGAGAAGGCGGAAGCAGAACTTGACATTGACGAGGACAAAGCAAAAGAGATGTCCAAGAAGATGAAAAAAGCCCAGTTTGATTTTGATGATTATCTTGAGAGCATCAAGCAGATGAAGAAGCTTGGAGGACTTGGAAATATCATGAACATGTTGCCGGGACTTGGCGGTATGGGAATGGGCAAGATGAAAGGTCTTGGCGATGAGCAGATGGATGAAGCAGAAAAAGGTATGGCACGTATGGAAGCTATGATCCATTCTATGACACCAGCTGAGAGAAGAGATCCGGATCTTTTAAATCCATCAAGAAAGCACAGAATCGCAAAAGGAGCAGGTGTAGACATCAGTGAAGTGAACCGTATGATCAAGCAGTTCAACGAAGCAAAGAAGATGATGAAGACATTTGCAAAACCAGGCAAAAAAGGCAAGTTCAAGTTGCCTTTCTAAAAATGGTATATGGTGCAAGGCACTTTATATAAATAAAACTATTAAAAATAAATATTTTCATTTATGGAGGAAAAGAACAATGGCAGTAAAAATCAGATTAAGAAGAATGGGACAGAAGAAAGCACCTTTTTATAGAATCGTAGTAGCAGATTCCAGAGCCCCAAGAGATGGAAAGTTCATCGAGGAGATTGGAACATATGATCCAAACCTTGAGCCAAGCGGAATTTCTGTAGATGAGGAAGCAGCTAAGAGATGGTTAAATACAGGAGCTCAGCCGACAGAGGTTGTAGGAAAGATCTTTAAAGCAGCTGGAATTGAGAAATAGATAATTCGTGCCTGGAGGTACAAAGATGAAAGAGTTAGTTGAAGTTATTGCAAAAGCTCTTGTCGATGATCCGGAAAGCGTAACGGTAAACGAACGCACGGAGAAGAAGACAACTATCCTGGAAGTACGTGTTGCAGATTCTGATATGGGGAAAGTCATCGGAAAACAGGGACGTATTGCCAAGGCTATCCGTTCAGTAGTAAAAGCAGCGGCAGCGAAGGAAGACAAGAAAGTGATTGTAGATATTCTGGATTAATCAGGATGGATATAGGGACAGACCGGGTTTTACCAGGCCTGTCTCTCTTTATGAAGAAAGAAATGTGTCCGCCAGAACAGTGAAAGTTCTTCGGACGTTACCAGATATAGATATATACGAATTGATTCGAAAAAGCGGAGGAATGTATGGAACAGTTATTGCAGGTAGGTGTCATCACACAGCCACACGGGGTGCGCGGAGAAGTGAAAGTCTTTCCGACTACAGATGATCCGGTAAGATTTAAGAAACTGAAAAAAGTAATTCTGGATACGGGAAAAGAAAAGCTGGATCTGGAAGTGGAACATGTGAAGTTTTTTAAGCAGTTCGTTATTGTTAAATTTAAAGAATTTGACAATATTAATGATATTGAGCATTATAAACGCTGTCCGCTGCTCGTGACGAGAGAAAATGCTGTGCCGCTGGAAGAAGATGAGTATTTTGTTGCAGACATGATCGGCATGAAAGTTATGACAGAAGATGGAACAGAATTCGGAACACTGAGTGACGTGATGGAAACAGGGGCGAATGATGTCTATGTGATTGATTCAAAGGAGCATGGAGAGGTTCTTATGCCTGCAATTAAAGAATGTGTTCTGAACGTAGACATGGAAAGTGGGATCATTACTGTTCATCTGATGAGTGGTCTGATTTAAGGAGTGTAATCATGCAGTTTTATATTATGACATTATTTCCGGACATGGTGATGGACGGTCTGAATACAAGTATTATCGGACGTGCCATGGAAAAAGGACTTTTGGATATAGAAGCGGTAAATATCAGAGACTATGCATTTAACAAACACAACAGCGTAGATGATTATCCTTATGGTGGGGGAGCAGGTATGCTGATGCAGGCAGAGCCTGTGTATCAGTGCTATGAGGCTGTGAAAAAGAAAATAGAAGCGAAAGCTTTGCTAAGCAATCCGGGTACCAGGAAAAGCCCGCGTGTGATTTATCTGTCTCCACAGGGAAAGACATTTAACCAGACGATGGCAGAGGAATTTGCCCAGGAAGAAGATCTGGTATTTTTGTGCGGACATTATGAAGGAATTGATGAACGGGTATTAAATGAAGTTGTCACAGACTATGTGTCGATTGGAGACTATGTTCTGACTGGCGGAGAGCTTCCGGCTATGATTATGATCGATGCGATTTCCAGACTGGTGCCGGGGGTTCTGCATAATGATGTGTCCGCAGAATTCGAGAGCTTTCAGGATAATCTTCTTGAGTACCCACAGTATTCCAGACCGGAGATCTGGCATGATAAGCAGGTGCCAGCCATACTTTTGTCCGGTCATCATGCGAATATAGAAAAATGGCGCAGAGAGCAGTCTGTGATCCGCACAGCAAAGAACCGTCCGGATCTGATTGAAAAAGCCAAACTGACAAAAGAAGAGCAGAAGCTGGCGAAAGAAATTATGCTTGAAGCTACAGGACAGTAGAATTTAGAAAACTTTCAATTTACAATCGGGAAAGATTAAAAACATTGAAAGGATTGCCGGAAAAATAAATAAAAAAATAAAATGAAAAAATAAAATTAAAAACTTCTTGCAACATAAAGAAGTTTGTGATAAAATATAGCATGTTGTGAAGAAAAACGAGATGGTCCTCTGGTACATTTTGTATTAAGAACGTCCAATTAAACAAGGAGGTCACACAGATGAACGATATTATTAAGAATATTGAGGCAGCTCAGTTAAAAGAGCAGGCTCCAGAATTCAGAGTTGGAGATACTGTAAAGGTTTACGGTAAGATTAAAGAGGGTAACCGTGAGAGAATTCAGATTTTTGAAGGAACTGTTCTTAAGAGACAGGGTGGCGGTTCAAGAGAGACATTTACAGTTAGAAAGACATCTAACGGAATCGGCGTTGAGAAGACATGGCCAGTTCACTCACCTAACGTAGAGAAGGTTGAAGTAGTAAGAAGAGGTAAAGTTAGAAGAGCTAAACTTAACTACTTAAGAGACCGCGTTGGTAAGAAAGCTAAAGTTAAAGAGCTGGTAAAATAATTAAACGAAGAGAACAGAGTAAAAAAGGACAACTACATACATGTAATTGTCCTTTTTCTGATATAGGGATAAATCTATGAAAAAAAGTTCGATAAGGGGTAATTTTACAGGCAGAGAGAATGCCAGAAAAAGGGCGGCAAAGAAACGCCGGAAACAGCGGGAAGCTAAGAGAAGAAAACTTTTAAGACAGCAGAAGAGAATGCAGCAGCCGACAAAGAAAAAAGTTGTAAAGCTGTTAAGAAGCATAGACTGGTCTTTAATCCCAGTTATTGGAAAGTGGATTTTTCAGATTGCATTGACAATACTGATCGCATTTGTGTGTGTATGGTATTTCGGACAGCGTGTGAGTGTTGTCGGAGATTCGATGAAGCCGGTTCTTGAAAACGGGGATATTGTGCTCGCCAACCGGATTGTGTATAATGCAAGCAAGCCGAAGCGTGGCGATGTCATTATATTTAAACCAAAGGGAAATGAAAATTCCCATTATTATATTAAGCGGATCATTGCTCTTCCAGGAGAGAGCGTGGAGATTATCGAAAATTCAGTCTACATCAATGGTGAAAAGCTGCAAGAAGATTATGAGACTTCCAAGATTGATGATGTAGGCATTGTAAATGAAAAGATAAAATTAGGCAGTGATGAATATTTTGTTCTTGGTGACGACAGGCAGAACAGTGAAGACAGCCGTAATGCCAATGTAGGAAATGTGAAATACAGCTACATTTACGGAAAAGCCTGGTTTGTCATCTCGCCAAAAACACACTTTGGATTTGTAAAGGAGTAGAAATATGCATTTTCAGTGGTATCCGGGTCATATGACAAAAGCAAAGCGTATGATGCAGGAAAATATTAAATTGATTGATTTGATCATTGAGCTTGTAGATGCCAGGGTTCCGTTATCCAGCAGGAATCCGGATATTGATGAGCTTGGTAAGAATAAAGCGAGACTGATCATTTTGAATAAATCAGATCTGGCAGAGGAAAGATGGAATGAGGCATGGACCGAATATTTTAAGAAAAAAGGATTCCATGTTGTGAAAGTAAATTCAAGAAAAGGTGGCGGAGTAAAATCCGTACAAAGCGTGATCCAGGAGGCATGTAAGGCGAAAATCGAGCGCGACAGAAAGCGTGGGATTCTGAACCGTCCGGTTCGTGCCATGGTCGTTGGAATTCCGAATGTAGGAAAGTCTACATTTATTAATTCACTTGCCGGAAAAGCAGCCGCTAAAACCGGTAACAAGCCAGGTGTAACGAAAGGAAAACAATGGATCCGCCTGAACAAACAGGTAGAGCTTCTGGATACACCGGGAATTCTTTGGCCAAAATTCGAAGATCAGACAGTAGGATTGAGGCTTGCGCTGATCGGTTCGATTAAGGATGAGGTGTTACAGACAGAAGAGCTGGCAGCAGAGCTGATCCGTTTTCTGGCAGCAAATTATCCGGGTGTACTGGAGAATAAGTATACCATTACAGCTGCCCAAGACCCATATGTAATGCTTGGGCGTATTGCAGAAAGCAGACATTGCCTTGTCCGTGGAAATGAACTGGATACGGAGAAGGCAGCCATGCTTTTGATGGATGATTTCCGGGAAGGAAAGCTTGGACGACTTACGCTTGAGTATCCACAGACAGAAGAAGCGTAAAGGTAAATAGAAATCAGAAAGGGGAACTTACTTTCTATGTCAAGAAGACGAAGAAGGAGAGAGCCGGGAATTATAAGAGAGATATTAGGGTGGATTTTTTATATTATAGTCATTCTTGTCTTAACATATGTCATCATTACTTATGTGGGACAAAGAACAAGTGTCAGCGGGTCATCCATGGAGACGACCCTAAGCGATGGAGATCAGCTTCTGGTGGACAAGCTGTCTTACCGGTTCCAAGATCCGAAACGTTTTGATATTATTGTATTTCCATATCAGTATGAGGAAAATACTTACTATATAAAACGTATTATCGGGCTGCCGGGAGAGACGGTACAGGTAGTAGACGGTTATGTCTATATCAATGGCAGCCGCTTGGAATCAGACATTTATGGAAATGAACGGATGGACGATCCGATGGCGGCATCGCAGCCAATTACCCTTGGAGAAGATGAATATTTTGTACTTGGCGATAACCGGAATCACAGTCAGGACAGCCGTGACCCGAGTGTAGGAGAAGTGAAGAAAGATACGATCATGGGAAAAGCGTGGGTGCGTATCTATCCATTTGACAAGATGGGAGTGATCAGGCATGAATAAGCGGGAAGAAGAAAAGCTGAAAAAACAGCAGGAACGTCTGGAAAAAGAGATTGCAAGAACAAAAGCAATGAGCACATTTGAAGAAGAATACAAGGATTATCCGTACATTTGCGGGATTGATGAGGTCGGACGAGGACCGTTGGCAGGTCCGGTCGTGGCAGGAGCTGTGATTCTGCCCAAAGATGATATGATCCTGTATCTGAATGATTCAAAAAAGCTGTCCGAAAAAAAGCGTGAAATGCTGTATGACGAGATCATGAACCGCGCGGTAGCAACGGGGATTGGTATGGCAAGTCCTGCGAGAATTGATGAAATTAATATTTTACAGGCCACTTATGAAGCAATGCGTATGGCAATTGATAATCTGAAAGTGCGTCCGGACATTTTGTTAAATGATGCAGTGACGATTCCACAGGTAGACATTTTGCAGGTGCCGATCATCAAAGGTGACGCGAAAAGCATTTCTATCGCGGCAGCGAGTATTATTGCAAAAGTGACGAGAGACCGGCTGATGGTGGAATATGACAAGGTACTGCCGGGGTATGATTTTGAAAGTAATAAAGGATATGGAACGAAAGCGCATATTGCAGGGTTAAAAGAACTGGGACCGACACCGATCCACAGAAGATCTTTCATACATAATTATGTATAAGAAGAATAATCGCAGGACAGGCACCGGCTATGAAAGGAAAGCAGGTGCTTATCTTGAATCTTTGGGATACAAGATCGTGACATATAATTATCGCTGCAGGCTGGGAGAGATTGATCTGATTGCAAGAGACGGAGAATACCTTGTCTTTGTAGAAGTGAAATACAGAACTACGGGTGTAAGCGGCTATCCGGCAGAGGCGGTCGATGCCCGTAAACAACAGACTATCGCAAAATGTGCCATGCATTTTCTGATGAAGCAGGGGAACGATGACGTACCATGCAGATTCGATGTGGTTGCCATAGCCGGAGTTGAGAGTCAGGAAGAAATCACGCTATATAAAGATGCATTTACACTGATGTAGTTAATGTAGCTTTTGGATTTGAAGATATGTAAATGCAGCAACGAAGTATGGACAGATGAAGTTAGGAGAAATATATGAGTCTTGGATTAAAATATAAGAATAATGAGCAGATATTTGTAGAGCGGCAGCGCGGCGGTGTGCCGTATCTGTCCTATCCGCTTTTGGAAAATACAGGAATCGTTAACCACGGATTTTCTACCAGACTGGGTGGAGTCAGTACCGGGTGCTTCAGTTCTATGAACATCAGCCTGACAAGAGGAGATGATCCGGAGGCGGTGAAAAAGAATCGTGAACTGATTGCGCAGGCAATCGGCGTAGAAGTGGCAGATTTTACTTATACGCAGCAGACACATACGACGAATGTAAAGCGCGTGTACGCCAGGGAGAGGGGACAGTCCTTTCCTGAGACAGACGGAATGATTACGGACGTGCCGGGAATCTGTCTTGTAACTTCTTATGCAGATTGTGTACCACTTTATTTTGTGGATCCGGTGAAGAAAGTCATTGGACTGAGCCATTCTGGATGGAGAGGAACAGTTGGAAAGATTGGAAAAGTAACTGTGGAAAAGATGGAGGAAGAGTTTGGTTGTGATCCGGCAGATATTTTAGGAGCGGTAGGACCGTCTATCTGTCAGGATTGTTATGAAGTCAGTGAAGATGTTATTAAAAAATTCTGTGAGAATTATGACGAAAATCTCTGGCCTGAAATTTTTTATCAGAAAGAAAATGGAAAATATCAGTTGAATTTATGGAAGGCAAATGAGTCTGTTTTTTTAGAATCAGGAATTCTTCCGGAGCATATTGCAGTGACCAATGTATGTACACACTGCAACCCGGATATTTTGTTCTCACACAGAACAACAGGAAATGAACGCGGAACATTGAGTGCATTTCTTGCCCTGAAGAAATAGAGAGACTGGATATGAAAATGTAAACTAGAAAGTAAAGCAGGAGACAATAATATGAATAGCATGTTGTTAAAATTGGCAACCACACAGGGGACATCCTTAAAAGTGGATTCAGGGGATGTGTCACAAGGGGTGGCAGATGCGACAAAAGGAGTGACAGATGCAACGCAGGATGCAGTGAATGAGATGAATCAGGCAACGCAGTATCTGCAGGAGCATCTTTCAGACCTGATCGGATTTGGAGTGAAAGTGCTGATCGCAATTGCAGTATTTATGATCGGGCGTGTTCTGATCCAATTTATACGGAAAATTGTGAGAAAATCGCTGGCAAGGTCCAGTGCAGATAAAGGAGTAGAGCAGTTCGTAGACTCTGTTTTGAAATTTTCTTTATATTTTCTGTTGATTTTTATGATTGCAGCAAAATTAGGAGTTGATACAACTTCAGTGGCAGCGATTATTGCTTCTGGCGGTGTAGCAATCGGTCTTGCTCTGCAGGGAAGCCTTTCTAATTTTGCAGGCGGAGTATTGATTCTGCTTCTGAAACCATTTGAAGTGGGAGATTATATTATTGAGGATACAAACCACAACGAAGGGACGGTAAAGGAAATTCAGATTTTTTATACAAAGTTATCGACCGTTGATAATAAAACGATTGTGATCCCAAATGGAATGCTGACCAATAACAGTCTGACGAATGCAACGGCTAAGGCGGAGCGAAAGCTGGATCTGAAAGTAGATATTGCTTATGAAGCGGACTTGCGAAAAGCAAAGGCGGTCATTGAGGAGATTATCAGACAGGACGATGCGACCATCAAGAATGAAGAAATTCTGGTATTTGTCCATGAACTTGCAGAAAGTTCGGTAGTCATTTGTGCCCGTGCATGGGTGAAGAATGAAGATTACTGGAATGCAAGATGGAGGATTCTGGAAGAAATCAAACTGAAACTGGATGAGAATGAGATTGAGATGGCATATCCGCATCTGACTGTCCAAATGGGAAAAGAGAACTGATAAGAAGCAAGAAGTAAAAAATGCTTCAGAAATGCTTCAGAAACTAAAAAAGTTCTTGCAAATCTGAGAAGATTCGATATAATAGTAGTTGTGGTTGTCGTACGTCAATCACAACATTTGCTGGAATAGCTCAGTTGGTAGAGCACTTCACTCGTAATGAAGGGGTCGTCGGTTCAAGTCCGATTTCCAGCTTCTTTTTATATAGATGTGCATATAAGGGTTCTTCGAGAAAGAAGGATCCTTTTCTTTGTTTGCGCGCCATGGGCGCGCTCTAACGGGTGTAAGTCCCGAACATG
>OASQ01000022.1_pt1 | contig 146088 bp, 167 predicted proteins | sample 1475771 | NCBI WGS metagenome assembly OASQ01 (sample SAMEA2579910, study PRJEB22360) | human gut metagenome | reverse complement strand
CAGACCAACTTCATTCTATCACTAGGAGGTTCTTTCCTTTTCTCTAAGAATTTTTTACCGACCCCCAGTTTAACTGGGGGTTTAGTCATGCCTATTTGGCGTACAATAAAAAGCCCTCTAGGCATAACCTAAAGGGCTTTCTAATGTGGCGGAGAGGGTGGGATAAACACAGCAAATATTAATTAATACAATGAATTTGATTTATACTATCATATAAGGTGGCAAAATGGTGGCACAATTTTGTTTCACTAAAATGTTCACGATAAAAAAAGCCACTACATATCATATGCGGTGGCTTTTACTTTTATTATCTCTTATGCTTAACTGGAAATATTAAATGATCATTGTCATACCATAGAGGGTAGAAAGTCCCCATTGATACATATCCGATTAATCTCTTTTTTGCAGTTAATCGTAACGAAAAGACCTGTTCATAATCTCGCATATATTTAGATTCTATATATTGCTCTTTGTATTCTTTTGGCAATTCACTAGCGGAAATAAAATGGTTATTACTCCCACCATTTTTACCTTTTCCACCAGATGCAGTTTTTACTATAGACCATGTTTGTGTAGAATAGTCCTCTAGCTTATGAATGATATTAGTAATAACATCATTCCCATTTAACTCACACCAGCATTCATGTTCACTATAATACGATTTAAAAGACCATTTAAATAACTCTGTATCAAAGTTACGTATCTTAGAGATTGGTTTTTCAGAGCTCTTTATTATTGCTCTACCCTTTTTACTTGCCATATTACCAATTTCCTTGATAATACTCTTCCATGGATTCTTTGGTAATAATAGTATTGCAATGTGCACCAGCTGGTAATCCACCTCTAGCATCTACCCAAGGTGCTTCTGAATGTGTCATTTGGCTCAAATCATATCCAGATACATCTTTAAGACTATTGCAAACTGCATTTATAGTAGCTTTATGATCATCACTTATTCTGTTGATATCTGGTTCATAACTTTCTAAAAACTCTGAATCCTCAATCATGAACATACCTTTATGTGTTTGAAATAGATTTCTGCAAACTGGACCTTTAGGCCATGCTTCGAAATCATCTTCAAAGATAGGAACATCATCCCACACTAATGCCATTGCTTGCGAATAGAAAGCTAACTTCTGTAGCTTCATTGCTGACATTGGTCCAAAGTTATCAATTATGTATTTTGCAACATCATAGATAGTACTTTGTTGTCCTTTTCCTTTCATAATATTTGCCTCCTTAACATCACAACCTTTGTTAAGATTAGTTTATAATCCTTTCATTAATCATACATGAAGAAATGATGAAAAGGCAAATCTTTATTTATGCTTCTTTACCATACAGCCTTTCCATCCCTTGCCTTGTTACAAGCCAGTTCTTACCCGATTTCTTAAACTCGCCTTCTTTAAATCCATTCTTTACACGACCTCTACAATTCTGTTTCAATGAGTCAGCAGTAACATTCCAGCGCTCTGCAGCCTCTTGTGTTGTCATAATATCATCTAGTTCAAATTTCAATTTCATCACTTCCTAACTAAACGTTTAATTATTAATATCAGAACAATAAGAGTAGCTATATTAATCAGCCATTCTAAATATTGCATAATTCACCTCGTTGATTTACAATGATGTTGAAAAGGTGGCGGGGCTTTCACCCGCCTGCTTTTTACTACTCCTTGCTAACAAGTTTTAGTATTGCTAGTGCCAGTACCAGTGGCGTTAACGCATTTGCTAAACTTGTTAGCTTTTCTATTATGTCCACTATCATCACCTCCTTACAATTATATTATACCCTTTATCGTGTATAAAGTCAAGTGTTTATTTTAATTTTTACAAACAAAAAAGAGCCTACCAACATAGATTTAATCTAGGTTAGTAGGCTCTTTTGTTTATAGTTGCGTGTATCCACCATTACACGCTATGGAGATGTATGGATCACCTCTCATTCATCGATGTATTACCACTCCAATGATTGCCCCCGCTCCCACCATCTGAGATAGGTTGCGCTGCATCCGTAGTCGTTTGATGGTTCTCTTGTCGTTGTCGATTTGCCCTTTCAATTCGGTCAAAGAGTTCTGCATTTCGTTCAAGGTAACTTCTTGCTTCACTAAGTCCGCTTTGGCTTTGTCCAATTCTGTCGTTAATTTGTCGATTGTAGTCTTGGCTTCGTTCAATTCTTGTCGCTGCTTCACGGCTATAGTCTGCGCTTCGGTCAATGGAACGTTGGATACTTCGATTAAGCTCAGTGCTTTCTCGTTGTTTTTCTTGAGCTCGTTCCACTGCGTTAAGGGTACGCTGATAGTCGGTTCCGCTTGGTTGGTAGAAGATGTATCCGATGCAAAGGCAGACGACGAGCCCAATACCACCGATAACAAAATAGCGGTAAGTAGGGTTATCAAATAATACTTTGATTTTGTCATACATTATACCCCTCCTGCGTAGTCAGTAATTCCCCTAGCGATAGCACGAACGATAGTATCTAAATCATTAGTCAGCACAGCGTGGTCTTCTTCGTTATCAATGAATGCCATTTCAACTAATACTGCAGTTGCATCCGTGCCATTTAGTACCCAAAGGTCGTCGCGTTTTTTAACACCACGATCAACTGTATTAATGCTTCGGATAATTTGTGATTGGATATCATTGGCCAAACGTTGACCATTAAAGGACTTATACAAAGTCTCAGTGCCTCTAGCTTCTGTATTAAATGCATTACAGTGAAGAGATACAAAGATATCTGCGCCCCAAGAATTAGATTCAGAACATACTAGACCTAAATCATCATCTTGTAGAGTACGAACTTCACATCCGGCTGTTTCCAAATAGCGTGCCAACATCTTGCCTGCATCACGAGCTACGTCGCACTCACGAGTACCATGTACAGAATTGACTGCGCCACTATCTAAATTAATATCGTGTCCGGGATTAATAAATACTTTCATCGTTTATCCTCCTCCTCTAATTTATCAGGAATACCATTATTATTTTTGTCTAACCAAAGTCCTAAGAAACCTACAACAGCCATTAATACGCTAGGGATGAATATATGATCTATGATATTAAGCCCTACATTAATCAGCTTGTTCGCCTCGTCAGATACGTACCCGCTAACAAATGACATAACATACTGAGTTATTACCAATAAAATAGGCACTAGCATAATAAATACTAGCGCCCGTGTAGCGAATATACCTGTAGGGTGGAAGTTGGCCACCCTTACAGATTGATATGATTTTTTAACGGTATTGATGAGATTTGGTGGTATGTTCATGTAGCTCCTCCTTAATATCATCAACACGAGATTCAATGCTATCCACACGTGATGTTAATTTCACATGCTCGGTATATGCCTTTGTGCGTTGTTCACGAGATAACTTAATTTCTTCCTTTAGGTCTTTTAACGTTTCAATTAAGCTCCCCATTTTCTCTTGAATCATTAAATTATCTTGCAGTCTTTGCAAATCTAACTTTTCAAGCAACGGAATAACCAACACTTTATATCCAAGTCCAGCAACCACCGCAACTATAGATAATGTGGTTAGGATATCATTAAGTTCAAATTGCCATGTCCACATAGGCACTCCTTTCTTATAATACTTCTATAACTTTTGTGTACATCAACTTCATTCGAGCATTATAGAATTTAATTGTGATTGGTCCTGTTGTAGATGGTAAAGGTAGGTTTATTACCTGACTTTCCATGAATTGGACTTCGCCATCGTTGATTTGGAACGGTAACGTTGTAACATAATAGATTTCTAAGATGCCGTCATGAATTTGTACACTCGGATCTGTTAAATCAATATCTCTATTAAAATTTATTCCCGCAACTTGTGCCTTAATGTATTCAAGCATAATACCTTCAAGACTATTGCTATGAAGTAGCATGTTCCAATCCAATAATAGTTCTTTAATTTTAGCAACGGTTTCAAGATTGACATTATCACCTTGCGGACCTTTACGGCCACGCTCACCAGTCTCCCCTTTTTCTCCTCGTTCACCTTTCAAGGCAGCTAACTGCTCTTCAGTAAAGTCAGTGTACTTAAACGGCTCGCCCTTAGGGCCTTGTTCTCCGTCTTCCCCAGTATCACCTTTAGGGCCTTTGAGTGCATTAAGCTGTTCCGGTGTAAAATCAGAATATTTAAAAGGCTCGCCTTTAGGGCCTGGAATACCTTGTTCGCCTTTATCGCCTTTTTCTCCCTTTAATTCTAGTTTTTGTTCTTCGGTTAATTCCTCAAAACGTAACGGCTCGCCTTTCGGTCCTTGTACTCCATCTTCACCTTTAGGACCAGGGTCGCCTTTTGGCCCTTGCAATTTAATAATTTGAGTTGCATCTTTAACGTTTACTTTATCTTCTGCACCCATATAAATATTAATAGTATTTTCACTCATTTTATTTACCTCTGTTACTAACACCTTCAAGAATAGTTAATTGCCCTTTAATAAGACATTTAATAGGTCGGCTACCCGCCCAAATAAACAAATCCCACGCATACCTACCAGCATGTAATTCGTTCGTATCCAAAGAAAGGATAATTCTACAGCTTTCATCGGCTGTTAAATTATCCTTTGATACTTCAATATTGAATTTAGCTCTATACCGCTCGTCTTGGGCAAACTTTCTCACGCATGAAAACAAATCCTCGGCCTCTACTGTGCCGTTATATCCGATAGTCAGCGTAATATATTCACCCTTAATAGCAGATAGATTATGCTTGACTGGTGTCATTATCTTCACCTGCTTCTAGTTCTATTAGTTCATTATGGATACATCCCTCTGTAGGGCAAGTTCCATTTTCATTTAATGTCGCATAACAAAATTCACAAAACTTCATTACAGGAACATCACTTTTAATTTCGAACGCTTCCATTATTTCACCGCCTTGATTTTTAATACCATTTCTTGATTTAACTTCTTAAATTGTTCTTGCAAGTCGGTAATATCACCGTTAATTAATCGACGTCTCAATACCATTTGTTCTAGCGTTTCAAAACGCCCGTTGTAATAATTTCTAATTTCGGCGATTTTTTCAGCCTTAGTAGGTTCCTTTGGCTGTGGTTCTACAAACTTGCTGTCTACATAGAATTTACCTTTCATAAACTCGTCAAGCATAGCATCGCCGTCGGAGGAGTAAATATACTCGGCGGCATCCGGCCATTCTTGTTTTGCAGTTGCTAACAACTGCTCTTGCGTTACTGTATTATCAACAAAGGACGTAATTCGCTCGCCCATTTCATTTAACACAAATACATATTGATTCATAGTAGTATCCTTTCGGAGGTGAAATTATGCGCCGTTACGCTATTATGCTTAAACGTAGACAACGCAATACCATTACATTAAGGCAACTATTTATCGAGTGGTTGCCTATTCACTCGCAGTCTATTTCTAATAGTGCTGTTAAGTCTTATCACATTGCTTTTAAACACATATCCAACATATCGGATATGCCTATCACGAATATTCATTTTCAGCACCTTCAGAACGTAATTAACTCCATGCACGTAAAAGGACTTTCTTACTCGTCTTGTAAGAAAGTCCGCTCGTTATTTAATCAATTATTAAATTACGCAATCATCAAAGATTACCCTATCACTAATTACTCCCTACACTTAAAACTAGGCCCCAATATACCAACGATTCAGAGAAAAGTGTTTACTCGTCAACAAATTAATAAGTTATGGGCAATAGATACTCCTTATTCCCATATGATTTTAATACTTCTATACACTGGCCTCCGCATAGGTGAGCTTCTTAATTTACGCAAGCAAGATATTTATAAACGATCATCATACCTCATCGTAAGACACGCTAAAACGAAAGCTGGTGAAGGTCGTATCATTCCCTTACATCACCGCATCATGCCCCTAATTGAGCAACTATACACTAATAGAGACGATTACCTATTTACTATCAGTTACACAACATTCCATAAGCATTTCAAGGATATTATGAAACAGTTAAATTGTAAGCATACTATCCATGACACTCGTCATACATTTGCAAGCCTACTTGATGCGGTCGCACCACCTAACGCTTTACGTTCATTGTTAGGCCACAAACAAGGCGATATTACCACCAGAGTATACACACATAAGACTATTCGTGAGCTACGTAAAACCATAAAATTATTAAAATAACTCCCCAGTGGGGACGTGATAACTATAGTTCTGAGGAAAATAGTCATTGGGTTACATTCCCAATAGCATTTGGTGAGTGCTTTTCTGTAATACCTTGTATAATTGGGGCTTCAAGCGATAGTATAAAAATCTACAATATTAACAATACAGGATTTGAAAAAGTTTCTTATTTTAATTTTAGAGTAGAACATAGCACAGTCTCGAGACCTTGTCTTTGGATTGCAGTTGGTAAAGCTTAATGCCCAGTGGGGAATTGGTGGTGCTGATAATCAACAAAAGAGCACGGTTACATATCCTATACGATTTTCAACGGTATTTATAGTAGGTGCAATGGATGCATTTTGGGAAGGCTCAGAGACACCTAAATATATATCGAATGTCGGTAGAGAAAGCAACAATACAAAAGCAGTATTTATCGGCAACGACCAATATGTAGGTAGCTATTATTGGTTCGCACTAGGAATTAGCTAATCCCCAAGCATAGCCATGTAAAGTTGCCTGCGTTACCTCTGTTTGTTAAAAAGCGAATTGAATTTCTATTGTTGTTTGAAAATCCACTATTCCAAGAAACATAGAACTCATCGCCTCTTGTAGTCGTACTTGCGCTATCATCTGTACACAATGCGACTAAAACATTACAACTGATAGGCAATGTTACATCACAAAATGTATTTTGATTTAAAAACCAAGTTAATCCCCACTGGATAGTGAAGCCGTTGGCAAATTTAACAAAGCCAGCGTTAGCATCAAGTTTAGATGCCACTATAGCGCCTTGACCTAACAGGCTTTTAAGAGTACCTAAGTTAAGCACTTTATTAATATCACTATCATTGTAGTTAGAAGTAATAAAGTTAATAATTTCTTGTGAATTATCACCCTTTGTTACTTGCAAGCCTTGATTATGCTTAGTAATTGATTTTGCATATTGGCTAGATGTAGTATCTAGCTTTTTATTAAAAGCGTCTTGATGTGCATTTGTAGCGGAATTATGAGCTTTAATAGATTCATCTAGTTGTTCTCTTGTAACAGCCGTAGATAAATCTATAAGACCTTTTACATTAGGATTGTCTCCTACCCCTAAAGCAATTAATAGGCGTTGCATTGGAATTGCATTTGTTTTATCTGGAATATAAGAGGTTAATCCACTAGCGTTAGAATATCCTATGAGTTTCTCTTGGCCACTGTCTCCATTTTTCCCATAGATACCTACTTCTCTCCAATAAAATCCTGTTTCAACTTTTTTATTATCAAAGTTAAATTGTAACTGCATTTGCCCATTTGTTACTTCTTTGATATTACTTAATCCAATTTCTAATTTAGGATTAACAAGAGATGTTAAGCTATCAATACTTTTTGTTAATTGTCCATCTCCTATTACTGCCTTTGTAATGATTAATCTATCATCAGCTCTTCCTGTTGCTGATTTTAAAATCATTTTATTTCCTTGTAGGGTTAAACTAAGTCCCGGAAACTGTGCCATATTATCCTCCTATTTCAATTACTTCTTCATATCCAATTACACTTCCATAATAGAGATTGTGCTCGATTTCAATATCACTTAACAGTTTACTCATACTAATTTGTGTTTCTTCTTCTGCCACAACAAGCCCTGAAATAATCAATTTTTGTTCAAGTAATTGTTCTTCCCAAACTTCATAACCAATGTGTGCTGGCTTAAACTCCTCAATAGTTTGCTGTAACCCATTGATATCTTCACACATGTCTTTTGTAAACTTTAATTCCATAGTATAGCTTTCATTCTTTGGAATTATTACTGCAGACTCATCTAATACAAAGTTATTGGCTAAGGATTCTAGAAACTCTTTTGTACTACTATCAGTATTATTTAACTTTGCAATTACACGGCTTCGTCTATTATGTAAGCTATCATTTCTAGCGCTTATTCCAACAAACTCTTCCCATTTCGATAATGCATAAGTTGCTGATTGAATATTATCTTGTTTTAATAGTTCAATTAACAATAATCTAATTCGTTCATGCTCTCTACTATCTGCATCACTTATGGCTTTAAACTCTAAATCTTTTGCAATAAAAAGAGGCAGATACGTAAGTATATCTACCTCTTTCCATCTAATAAAATCACTCATGCACGATCACCTCTTTAATTGTTGGTAATTGTTCATTTGTAATGTTAATATTAGTAATCCCTTTATTTACTTTTAAGTCACGATAGTCTAATACCCCTGTTTCTTTATTAGCTAAAATAGCTTTACCAATATTAGCATAAGATACATATGTGCCATTAAAAATTTGCTTTTTAAACTCCTCATTTAATACCTTTTTAACAGCCTCTATATCTGCTTTTCCCTTTGTCACTGTTAGTTCGATATTAATATCAAATATTGTTGGTGTTACTACAGTAACAGTTGCCCCAATTGGTGCGTTTTCAGCAATTACAGCCTTAACTTTTTCAATTAACTCTGTACTAGCACTTTCACGTTCATTATTGATAATAATAACCTTAACTGTTCCCGGACCATTCCATAATGGAATTACTTTAACTAAAAAAACACCATTAACTAATCGAGCCCACTGTTCATAATGATATACATTGCCACTGGTTGCAGGTTTTCTAACTTTTAATAGGAGCCTATCTAAAAGTTCTGCATCAGTCTCTTCATCATATCCATCATAAGCAGCCGCTTCATTGGTAACTGTACTAACACCATATATCCCCCCAACTATTTCTGTGATTGTATTTGCCCCTACATTCAAAGATTTTCCAAGTTGTTCAGATAATGCCAATACTTTAGCACTCCCAGTATCGCCTAGATTGACCTCCTTAGAAGTCCTAAATGTTTCATCATTGTCTGTGCTAAACAAACTCCCTTTAGGGATTATCGTATTAGCTGTGCCAGTTATAGTTAATATTACATTAGCTTGTGTTGCAGCTTTTCTAAATACCCCATGAGCTTCTGCATGACGTGTTAAATATTCTCCCCATGCAGTTTGAGGAAAGGCCGCATCAAGTATCAACTGCATTTCTGCATAAGACTTTTCAAACTCAACTGCATTTGAACTCAATGTATCAAATACAAATGTCCCTTCATGTGTACTTAATCCTTCTTTATCTATTTTTTTGAAATCTGCTAGTAGCCGTCCTAGCACATCTTGCTTACTTTGTGGTTCTAGCATTATACTTCAACTCCTATCGTATTTGGTCCATAAATTGTTTGTAACTCTATTTGCAGTGTAATTATTTTATGTTCTTGAATTACATTTACTGCATCTACATTTATAATGTATGGATTAACTAATAACGCATCCTTTACATATTCAAACAGATCATATTGACTAGGTGTATCATTAGGCTTTTTCCCAATGAATTGTTCAAACTCAATGCCATAATCATCATAATATGCTCTATAACGATATCGCTCTACTCTTAATGTTTTCCACACCCATACTTTTATTGCATCATTCCCTGTTACATATTTATGATTACCATTTCTATCATATTGATAGGTGTCTCGTTGAAAGTCCCAAGCTAACTCTTTGCATAGTGGCAGGTTTTTATTTACGTCAATGCTACTTGGTGTATTCCCTTTCATAAATGGATTACTCATTGCCGTCTAACCTCCTACATTTTCCATATACAAAGTACTGCTCTGCTGTACTTTCATCATCACCTACTATCGGAATTAACATTACTTTATCGCCTATATGCCATGTATCAGTCATAATTCTGGTCTTTGTGTAATCATTATGAATTTCATGTGTATGGCTAGAAAACTCTGCATATCCTCCACCACCTGCTCTTGGTTGCGTTTCTGAAATGATATGACCTTTAGATTCTCTATAATGCCCTTGTAACCAATATTCATCAACCCACAAAAAGTTACTATTTAATTCCATTCCATTGAACGATACAACTAGATTCGGAGGTGGTGATACTATCGTACCAATTCCCGGCATTGCTTGCTTGCCTGCGTTTCCGCCCACGTTACTCATGATACCTAATATTCCTGTATAAGGATCATTGTTTTTCTTCGGCACTTTCACCCTCTCCTTCCTCTGGTTCTCTGATGTACTCTAGATTCAATTCCATTGTATGTGTATTATTCTCAAACGTATGAGTGTCAGACTTAATGAAGAAAACTCCTTTTAGTTGCTCTTCTTCAATTACTACAGAATAGCCTGCAATACATTGTATATTTCCTAGTGCAGAAATACTTGAATCCATTTTAATTCCTTTGATTTTTGCCTTAGCTTTAGCTGCATTATCAACAGGAAACTTTGGCTTTTTAGGTGTACTTGTTGTACTAGACTTTTTCTTTTTAGTCTCTTTCTTTTCCTTTGGTTCTGGCTGATTTTTATATATATCTTGGAAAATACCATATTTTTTTATTAGCTCATCCTCATTATCTATCCGAATTACATTACCTGCTGCATCAACAGTTTTTACTCGGTTTACCATTTCTTCAATAGACTCTGAATGTGATGAATTTATTACATCGTATGTATCCCTCGCTATATATTCTTCAATGATTGTTCCTTTTTCAATCAAGTTAATTCCACCTTCTAATAATATTGCTGTGAAATCTTTTTGAAGATCAGCCTTTGTTTTTTCAAATAACATTTGAAAAACTTCTGTGCATGTTTTTTTATCTGCTACAAAGTTTACTACTGTAGGTATATCTGGTAATGTCCCTACAGGCACTTCAACCTCTGCGCATACACGCTTGAAAGCATCAACTACATTTGTAGCATTAAAAACTAAACTTACTTTAGACTTTGCTAGGTATATCATCCCATCATAGCAAGTAATATCATATGTATTGTCATTTGTATTTCTTTTTCTAAAGAAAACACGTCCAGTAAATATCTTTGCATTATCTACTGTCACTTCAATACGATCACCTAAATCAATTAAATAATTCGGAAATGATATATCTTTAGGATTATAAGCATATGAAAACTCTAACTTTCTAGCAGCTTCCTCTCTATCACCGCTCCATGTGAACTTAGAAATAAGATGTGTAATATCTACTCTTTCATCCTTTTCATTAATATGTTCTATTAGTGTAATCATAGTGGCCACTCCTTACCATTCATTTTTAATGACCGCTTAGATACTTTTAAAACTGTACCAATTGGACTTTTCCCAGACTTAACCATCATCTTATACATGTTTAATGCTTTTTTGCCTTGTTCAGCTATTGGCATTATTTTTGATACGGCCTTATTTGCTGTATCCATAAAATGTTCTTGTGGATATGATGTTACAGCTTGCTCTTCTGGAGCTTCTGCGATTCTACTATGTAATCCTGTCGTATCATTTTTTATCTCTGATGTTGGTTTTATGTATCTATATTCTTTGAGTGTCATCTCATAATATACATCACTCGTACCATCATGCTCATCATGATTAAATGACTCAATTGTACAATACATAGAAATTGATGTATTGGAAATTGAAATCTTACAAGGTTTACCACTTGTAGCAAATCCATCAATTTTCCTCACTAGATTATAAGGATTTGTTTCGTTTGTTTCAGACCACTCATATTTTTGTGCAGGAAAAAAGCCTTCAAAGGATAATGTCTGAAGGCCTCTTTTTCCCAACATATTAATTTCACCAATAGCATTGATATTTAAAGTGCTATTATTATATGTTCGTCCCACCTTAAATGAAGCTGGCGTTACTGGCAATATAATATTTTGGCCTGCACAGGATAATGTAAACTTACATCCCTGTGGTATTCCTTTGCCTCCAAAGAAGCTCATAATTGCATCAAAAAATGACATTATACAGCTCCCTCCATTCTATTGATAGAACGTTTTTGTAATTGGTAATGAATTTGCTCTGCAATTTCGAATGTTAATTCTTCTACAGATTTTCCATCGTTACGAACATTAAGATTAGCTATATTTACATTAATGCTATTACCAGTAGAACTACGTTTCCCTTGATTATATGCAGAATTTAATGATTGTGCATGAGGTATTACTTGTGCACCACTTGGTAGATTTACTATTTCAGCCCCACGATCATGAATCATGGCAGGGCCACCTTTCCAGTTATCAGTACCAGAATATAGCAAAGGGATATTTAATGGTCCAAAGTGTGAACCACCAACACCCGGTACCCAGTCTGGAATGTCTACTGAAATGCCGTTGACCGCCGAAATCAAACTATTAATTGATGCTTTAATACCTGCAATAACTCCATCAAATATACTTTGGATTGGCATGACAATTCCCTCAAAGATTTGAACGATACCATTCCATGCCATACTCCAATTTCCTGTAAATACGCCTACAAGAAAGTCTGTAATACCACTTAATACAGTTGTAATTCCATTTACAACACCTTCAATCACAGTTAATGCAAATGTAAGTATCCCTGTAATTCCAGCAATAGCTACATTAAACCCTACCACTAATGCCCCTAATGCTACTGCAAGCGGTCCACCAATCAATACTTTAGCTACCTTACTTACAACAGTAAAAATAATATTTAGGAAAGGTGACATTAGTTGGTAAATCCTACCAAATGATGTGGCTACTTGACTAATTAGTTTTCCAAAAGCATCAGCTACTTTCGATACTATTGGCTGTAAAGCAGTAACAATTCGACTAACTGCACCTTTTATGATTCCTACAAATCCTATAAAGGATTGTCCTATGCCTTCTAATACTGGTTTTACTTTGTCAAAGTTTTTATAAATTGCTAGCCCTAATAAAGCAATTACGCCTATCGCAATCCCTACAGGTCCAGTAAGAACTAATGGTATTAATCTACCTATTATAGGTAATACCCTCATAGCCACGCTACCAATACCACTAAAGGCTCTTGCAATTCCTTTAACAGATACTTCTAACAACTTATTGTTAATGCTTTGGCCTCTTAATACTTTGCCGACATTTGCATATGTCCGCATCAAGGAACCTATACCACTTGTAATAGGCCCTAATATTTTAGCAAAAGCAGTAAAGCCTACAATACTAAGGCCTACATCAATGGCAGTATTTTTAATGGCTGGACTTAAATTAGTAAAGTATTTAGCTAGATTACCGATTGTGTCAGCCACCTTCTGTACCCTAGGCTGCAATACATCTGCAAAGCTAATAGCTAACGCCTCTACTTTACTTTCTAAATCCTTGAATGACCCAAGCAATGTTTTCTTCATTATATCTGCTTGTGCTTTAGATGAGCCTGTTGCAGAATCCATTGAACTACGCATATCATCGTATGCTTCCTTAGTAGTGTTTAATACTGCTAATAATGCAGATGTAGATTCTGTTCCTGCAATATCACCTGCTAACTTAAATTTTTCAGCTTCAGTTAGACCTTGCATTTTAGTTCGCAATTGATCATATACTTTGCCAAGTCCAATAAATTTTCCTTGTGAATCGGTGGTAACAATGCCTAATTTTTGTAATGCTACTGCTGCTTCTTTCGGAGGATCTATTAATCTGCTTAACATCATACGTAATGCACGGCCACTCGTTGATGCCTCAATGTTGTTATTACTCATGATAGCTAGTGATGTAGATAGCTCTTCTACCGAGATTCCTAATGCAGCCGCTGGAGCACCTGCATATTGAATTGCATTCCCAAAGCCAATCATGTCTAATCGTGATTTGTTTGCAGCCATTTGAATTACATCGGCCATTCGTGTAGCATTTTCTGCCACATTACCTTCTTGTAGCCCCCATGTATTTAGTGCACCCGATACAATACTTGCTGTGGTTTCCAAATTTTCCCCAGATGCAACAGATGCTTCTACAATTGATGGTAAAGAACTCATAATTTGACTAGCATTCATGCCACTTGCAGCTAAACCATCCATAGCTTCTGCCGCTTGAGTAGCACTTATAGGGAAATCTGCACCTAGCTGTTTCGCAACATCTCTTAGTTTAAGCATTTCATCATGTGTTGCACCTGCTTTTGCACCGGCTGAAGTTACTGCAGAATCAAATCCTACAAAGGCTTTAACAGAGGCGGCCCCCATACCAACAATAGCAGCAGATACAGGCATTAAAGCATTACCAATTCCGCTAATACCTCTACCTATATTCTGTAGATATCGACCTTGCCTATCTGCCATATTAGCAGTTGTAGCCATTTGTGAATTAATCCCAGATAATACGGATGTTACACCATCATGTAACCGCATCACCAAATCAATTACTTCACTCATTTTTTACTCGCCTCCTCTCTGTCCTTAATTTCTTGCATCATAAAAGCACGGAGGACTATACGCTCTCCGTGCCCCATTTCATGAAATTCCGATGGCATTACATCATGATTGACATACATGTAATAGGCAAGATTTACATCACCATCGGAATATATTAGTTTTTTACTTCATTGATTACTTTTTTAATGGCTTTATCACCATAACCAGATAGAGCCAATACTTCACGTGCAATTAGCTCAAGTTCACCAGCTTTAAATAGCTTAGTGAATAACGCCTGTTTTGATGGCACTTGGAATTTTTGTAATAATTCTTTAGCGCCGAAATCAGGCGAAACAATACCATCAGTTACAACAAACTGTAAGAATTGACTTTCATCAGCAATACCATCTTCAGTAGCCAACATGCGAAGGTCTGCAATACGTTTGTAACTAATTTCCTTTACTGTAACAGTAAATGGTTCATTAAAAACCTCAGACAATCTAGTAATTTCTAAGTCTTTTTTAGATGCCTCTTTTAATGTATCTAGGTCTTTTTCCATTAACTTATCAATGATATTGCTCATCTATTAGTCCTCCACTTTATCAATCACGTCAAATTCTGTAAATGTAAAGTCTACAGATTCTTCTACCAATGCGCCTACTTTCCAATTGGCAAGGTCTAGAGAATCAAAAGTTACATCATACAAGGTTACTGTTTCTACACCTTTGGCATCAGGATCATCTAATTGAATTACCAATTGGCACACAGTAGCTTTACCTTTTTTTAAGTTTTCAGCCATTTTACTAATCATCAAAGAAGATACTTTGTTCATAGTTAAACTGCCTGTACCTTCATAACCAACATATTTATATTGTTTACTCATTGTCTTGGCTTTTTTAACTTCTTCTTTGCTTAATTTAATTGTAGCTTTAACGGCTGTAGCTTGTGATACCAAAGAACCATCTAACCATACTTGCCCATGAGAGCCTGTCATTACCTGTTGCGCTGCAAAATTCTCCATGTGTTCCTCCTATTAAATATTAATTGGTAATTGGATATCTTCCATTGCATCAAGCGGTCTTACTTTTGCTTTTAAGAATACAATTTTCTTAGTATCCAATTTTTTAACTTCATCATCACTCATTTTTGCTAATTCTTCTTTTGTGAATAAGCCATGGGATAATTGGTATGTTCGAACTGCTTCACAATCAATCTCACATGTAGAATAATCTTTTTGTAGCAATCGTTCATTTTCTAATTGTTTGAAATAACCTAAAATTGCACTAATTAACAAACATTTGTTCTCGTAATCATTTGTATATTTACCAATATAAGAATCTTGTGCGGTTTTTCTGATATCGTCATAAATCATATCCATAATGTCTACAATTTTAATTGTTTGATATCCTTCTAGTTTTCCTTGGCTTGTTGTTACCAAAGAGTTCATGGCACGGCTCATTTTAAACTTTTCGCCATCATACCAAATGAAGAATTTACCTTCATTCACCATTGTATCCATCTCATCTTGAGTATAACGGTCACAATCAATAACTTCTGTTAATGGTGCATATGTAGCACTTTGTGTCATATTTGTGCCTGCAACAAGACCTGCAATGCGTGCGGTATATTCTGCTGCTTTATACTCACGATCTGCTGTAACAACCTTAGTGTTACCAAAATTGATTACACCTTCGTAATCTGCATTAGAACCCGGCAATACCACCTTAATTTTTTTGAATTTATTCTCACGTGCTGTTTTCACCCACGTTGCAACATACTCTAATTGAGCAGTTTCAATTGTCGGAATTGCTAAATAATCAAAACGTTCTGTTAGCATTGCTTTTAATGGTTCTTGGAATCTATCTGCACCAGCTTTATCGCCACCTTGTTGCATCATATATACAACAACTTTCAAAGGTGGTTTGTTATAACCTTTTAATGCTTTTAAGATGTAATCCTTGTTTTTATCAGATAGTTCCTCTGGAATATCATCTACTGTATATACCAAGAATGGATTTGGTAATACTTCGTGTCCATTAGTTTTTGTTGCTAGTTTATCAATTACTTGCTTTGTATCTTCTAAAATCAATGCAACAATCCCACGTTGAGACCGTTGAATGGCTTCAATACCAGCTTCAATAAATTTAACTACAACCGTAGGCATTCCTAATTTAGCCATTATGTATCCTCCACTTCTACTGTTAACGAGACGTCACCCATCATGACACCTTCTTCTTTCATTTTTTCAATTCGTCCTGTTGTATCCATAAATGTGATATCCATTGTGATTTGTAAGATATCGTCTTCCTCTCCTACTCTATCTTGCTGAATATCATCCACATGTAAATAACGATCACCAACAGGAAACCCCATTTGAAACAGTATTAAAAATTTATCAAATACTGTTAAATAGTGTTCTTCATCCTTATCTTCATTGCTAGGAAAATATGTAGCAATGATAGTTACATTTCTTTTAATAAAGTTCTTTGTTTGCATCTCTGAACTCATTAAAAGTTTTACAAAAAAGCACGGCATAATGAACTCTTCTAAAACCTCGTCACTATATACCGTGCATTTATATTCGTCATGTAGTTTCTTTGCCACAGCTTTCCATATTGCCACTTGTGATAATCGGTTAGCCATTCTTTATCTTCTTCCTCAGCTTTTTAAACATGTGTCCACCAACAGCTTCTCTTATATCATTACGATTCTTTTCAACTGTTCGTTTAAAGAAAAATGTCCCCTGTTTGAATCCTTTAATTTTTCCATGCATAGTTTTCATCACATGCCCACGTTCAACTAAATGAAAATGAGGTGATGTATTTCGCAAGGTTGCTTCTAGAGTACTGCTACTATTACCATTGATTGCCATTTTCCAGCTCTTAGAAATTTTGCGTTTTCTACCTTTACCAACAGGTGATGCGCTAACCAATTCCTTTTTCATTCGGTTAGCTTCTTTCCGCATAGCTTTTTCCGCCTCTAATGGATACTCTTTAATGTACGAGTCCAATCTCCCCATGAAAGTTTTTATATCCATCATTTCCCTCGTTTATAGATATGGCACATCAATTCTAACTTTGTATGCTCTTCATATGGATCAATTACAGTTTTAACTTTATAGACTACATCCTTATATCTGATTAGCACGCCATCAGTTATTCCACTTCTATATCTGATTGTAATCTTATATAATTCGTCTACTTTTTCTTTATACATTTCCAGATATTGTCTACCACGTAATGGTTCAATACGTGCCCAAATTCTATTTGGTATTAGCCTTACTAATTTTTGCTTAGTAATTCCATTGCTTTCAATATCTTGATATGCCAATACTTCAATTCGTTTCGTTAATCTTCCGATTCCGTCTATATTAAGCATTCTCTGTCACCTCTTTAGGATAATTTTTAGATAGTGCAATATGACGGATTATAGGAGCTAGCGTGAATGGTAAATCATGAACAAATGTTTTTGAGGAAGTTGCCTCACGATTTTCGTACCAATGAGCAACCATATATTGAACGGCTCTACGGTATAGTGGCTCGTCAATATATGGTTTCCCAGTCATTTGCTCAATATACGTGACAGCAGCAGAGATAGATTCATCGATAAACATATCATCTTCTGTAATATCTTCATCAATTCGTAAATAAAGTTTTACATCTTCTACCGTCAACATAAATTACACCTATGCTTTCTTAGCCAATTTAACCAAAGAATTTGTATCGACAGGCTTACCATCACAAATCATTGTAGATTTACGAACAATATCATCTGTTTCGTTATCTTCATATGTTTTTACCCCAATTTGATAGTTAGTATTTAATGCATAATCTTCAAATCGATAAATGAACGCTACAATATCACCTGTTGTAGCCGCATCAATGTTTTTAAGATAAGGCACAATCAATACGCCACGACCAAGAATAGAGCGTTCTGGTTTCCCACCCATGCCATAGTTAACACGTGCAATTGGTTGACCATTCTTATCTGTCATGCCTTCAATGTTCATAAAGGTTTTCTTTGTCATTACCCAAACAGAGCCTTCTTCATATTCAACAGGTAGTTCGCCTTCTGCTTTTACAAGTGTTGCATAGTCAAAGTCTTTAACATCTAATTTTACGCCAGCAGCCGCATCCTTTAAAATGCCTGTAGGTTGACCATTACCAGTACCATTGATAATAGCATTCTCAATAGCTTTAACCATTGCTTTGGATACGTTATTAGAAATCATATTTTCAAACGCAGATAATGCCATTACAGATGTTTCTAAAGAAATAGATACTCGGCATTGTAGTTTGAAGTGACCAAATTGGATGTTGCCAGTTGTTGCTTTTTGACGATCAGAACCTGTTCCTTCAGCTACCCATGTAGCCACAGGCATTACATTGCTTGTAGGAATTGCAAGGCCAGATTTAAAGTTTGTATTGGTAACTAATGGCAATACCATACCAACACTTTCCATTTTTTGAACAATCTTGTTCAAAACTGTAGGTGGGATTACTGCACCAATATCTGTAGTTAATGTATTTTCATTTTGACGTAATTCAGCAGGAATTGGTGTATTGTTCATTACATATTGCATGAATGCATTGCGATATTCTACAGAATCAAATACTTCTGCACCTTGTGCACGTTGTTCTGCTACAGGTACAGGTACTGTAGTAGCAGTAGGAACAGTATTCAAAATTGCTGTTCTACGTTCTAGTTCAGTTTCTTCTGCTTCCAATGCACGCAACTCAGTTTCAATTTCATCAAGATTCAAGTTAACTTGTGTAGTGTCTTCCAACATTGCACGCAATTCTGCTCTACGTTGTCTAATTTGTTCCAAACGATTCATATTATCTCTCCTTTTAGGTAATAAAAAAACACGCTTACTGCGTGTCTAATACTTTTTATGTCATGGCCAATAATGTTAGCCGTTTTCTTTTTTCGATATCTTCATATCTCTCATAGTCTCCATTTGCCCTAGCACTAACCGATGTGCCTTTATATGCAGGGTTATCTACAATAGATACGTCATATACCGCTTTTACTGATTTAATTTTCCGTGTATAGACTTTATTTTCTCGGTCAATCTCTTCTTCTTCACCATTAACAATAAAGGCAAATGACATTTTATTTAAATCACCACGTTTAATTAAAGAATACACATCATTTCCAATCGAAGTATCTGCTACATTCCCTGTCAATTTCAATCCTTTTTCATCAACAGTTAACTGCAATGTTCCACTAGCGGTTCTAGCAAATAGCATGCCGCCATGATTGTAATTCAATACGCATTGACTGAAGTCAGTATTATCAAATGCGCCCGGTAAAATTACTTCACGATATTCATACCCAGTATAATCAGATTTCCAAATTAGCGTTTCTTCGTTAAACACTGCAGCATATCCTTCTACTGTTCGTGTTTGAATATCATCAATATCATTCTGTATCGCCTGCACCGTCATCATTCGGTGTTCCATTTTTCGGTTCTTCCTCATCTGTATCACCTCCTTTCGATGCATTAATTTGATACTTAGATAAATCCTCATATTTAGCAAAGTTAAGGCTTACTAGTCGTTTATCCCCACCTTCAACCCCTTCATAACCAAATATTTCACGGATTTCATTTACAGTAATTGCTCCTGTAGGCAATAGTGCCTGACTTACTTTAATTCTACTAGCTACAGACATGTAAGATAATCGATTACTTTCTAGGATGATTTCATTCCCATGTCCTTTTTCACGGCTAGTAAAAAGTTTTTCTGTGAACTCCTGTGTTAGCTTAATAGCAATAGGCTCTAGTACAGATTCATAGAATGCTATGTATTCATCTTCTGTGTAATCCCCACTTACAATTTTTTCGTTAAGCCCAAAGTGCTTATACACCATATCTCTAGCAAAGTCCATTTGTCCTTTGTTGAATGTACTTATGGTAGTTGTAAGCTGTTGAAATGTAGCCTTGTTATCTAGCGTTGCAATACCGCTTCCATTTGCATTTGATACATATCTTTCCGTAAATTGTTTCCACAATGCTTGTTGGTCATCTTCACGAACAGTTCCTTCAAAATTGATAATCCCACGTAGTGAATTTCCGTTTTTGACAGAATTAATGATTGCTGCTTTTACGGCATGTAATAAATCAAGATCTTCTTTCAAAGCCTTTGAATTATCCTCGCCAAATAATTGATGAGTGTTAAAATGCCTTTTAATGTGAATCACCGCATCATATAGTACAGTAATGCTTTTACCATTAATGAATTGGAATTTCACATATAAATTATTTGCAGTGTCTACCTTAATTTCAACACTGCCAAAATCTAATGGATACAGCCCAGTAATTACACCATTCATATCACGCTGGATATAAATGAAAGCATTGTTGTAGTTAAAGTACTGTGCAACAACCTTTTCAAGAAATTCACTAGCCGTCATGAATGGATTTGGTCTTGTCCCTAATATATGATTGATAGACTGTAACCCTGACACCATTCCATCACTTGTTCGTCTAACATGTTTTAATTTCATCTTCCCAAGGTGCCTAGCAATCGTATCTGTACAATCCCTAAACGTTGTATCTGTATATGGTACACCTGTAAATGGTGTGAATACATTTGTATAACCATCTAGAAACTCTGCGCCAGTTAGATTAGATTTATCAGTGTTCCCAAATCCAAATATTTTATTAAAGATATTTCGATAGTTCATCATTTCACCTCCTTTCCTAAATGACATTGTGGTAATCTTCTTGATTTCGTTCATACTCAACGTATGCATCTAACATTGATGCAAATCCATCAATTCTTTTCTTTGCATGAATCGATTTTGTTGGTTGGATATTGCCATTACGATCTACATCTATTTCCACGTTAGCCATACACCATTTCAATATAGGATTGTTATCATAGTTGATTAATTTTGCTTCTAGTTCTGCTCCTAGTGCTTTCATTGGCCCACTCAAAGTTTTCTTACCTTGAATGACTGGGTTCATTACAGAACGCCCAAACTCTGATTTCATATCTTCTACAAAATATGCTGCACTCCATCCGTCGTACCCACATTTATATAAATAGATATCATCTTCCATTTGTCTTTCTTTAAACCATTCAACAATTAACCTATAGTCAATTCTATTACCCGGTGATTTTCGTATAAATCCTCTTTTGTACCATACATCATATGGTACTTTATCTTCATTTACTCGTTTCTCAAATAAATCTTCTGGTATCCAGTACATTTGCTTGATATATTTTACAGGATCATTAGGCACCATAAATAGCAATGTGGCACATGTTAAGTCCGTGGTTGCAGATAAATCTATACCGCCTATCCCATATCTAGGCTTTAATGCGCCTATATCAAACGTTGCTGTATTATTTAATTGTTCAAAGGTTAAGAATGCTTCTGATGATGTTTCACGAACATTGAAATCCTTTGTAAGAAGATTAGTTACATGAATTGGATTGTTTTGTGCAGATTTAACTTTTTCAGCTAATTGACTAATACTCTTAATTGTTCCCAAACCCGGATTAGCTTTTGCCCAGCAATTAGGATCTGTCCATTCCTTTCGACTATCTAATTCATAAATTATCGGTAAGATACGTTCATTTTTATAACCTTGTTTATCATCATATCCATCTACAATTTGGCAAGCCTCATCATATTTGATATCGTAAATACTTTCACGAACTGTACCGGCTGTACTTGTAATGATAGTTAGAGGTTGTTCACGTGCGCTCATACCATCAACGATTACATCATATAAATTCTTGTCCTTAATAGCATGTAATTCATCAATTAAGGCCCCATGAACATTTAATCCGTCAAGATTATTTGAGTCTGATGCAAGCGGTACAAACTTACCATCATTCACATCACACAAAATTCTATTTACACGAATATGACAAACTTTATTTAGCGACTTACTTTTTTTAATCATTTTAGCCGCTTCATCCCATATAATTTTTGCTTGGTCTCTCTTTGTTGCAGCACTATATATTTCAGCTCCCATTTCACCATCTGCAATCAATAAAAAAAGACCTATTGCGGCCGCTACAGTGGACTTACCATTTTTACGTGCCACTATCAATATAAGTTCTTGATATTCTCTCGCTTTAGTATCTTTATCAACAAATCCAAATAATGCTGCAATCATAGCTTTTTGCCATAACTCTAAGATTACTGGTTTTCCTGCCCATTTACCTTTAGAATGTTTGCAAAATAGCTCAATGAAATCAATTGCAACTTCTGCCCTGTCTTTATCATAAATGTATTGACTAGGGTTTTCTAACTTATCGACTAAATGCTTGTATACTCTACGAACACGATCAGATACAACTATTTCACCATCAATAATTTGGTTATAGTATTCTCTGATTGGGTTCATCGTCTAACACGTTCCATAATAAATTTTTTAAATTCTTCGTCATCATCTTCATTTTTAGTCTGTGGCAACTCGCTCAACAGTACTTTTATGATAGCAATATAATTTTTCATCAACGTGTTATATGCCTTAGATTCAGTCGATTCTTTTTTACCAAATTGATTATTTCCATTGCAGTATTCTTCCACAAATCCAACTTTTTCTAACTGAATTTGTAGCTCATCTAACTGCATTTCCATGTGTACAGCTTGCTCAATTGATTTTCTAATTAACTTTTTCTTTTCTTGTGGAAGTTCCTTGAAAATCTTGTTATATTCTGCAATTCTCTTCTTTTTTATTTTTTCTTTTTCTTCATTTGTCAACTCCAATCACTCCTTTGTTAACCACACCCCTCACATGTGCGACCTGTGTTTTAAACGAAACTGCTGCCCCGGTGTAGAAAAAAATATTTTCACCATAAAATTATGGGGGGGGAGTCAATTATTATCATGTTCATTATCATTTACAGCTACTAAATCACCTAACTCGTTGAATATCATCCCACGTGTCGGTCTAACTAATAGGCTTGCACCGCTCGTCAATCCATTAGGTATAGTCATAGCATCTAGCTCTGCATGTATTGCATTGTGACATTCAATGCATAAGAACATAAGATTATCCCAACCATACGCAACCGCATCATTGTTAATGTTGTTTGGGGTTAGTGGCTTTTTATGATGTACTACCCAACGTTGTCTAGCCCCATCTACCTTATTGATACTTTTTAATCCATGGCATCTTTCACATATATAGAGCTTTGATTCTGCATATGCCTTTGCACATCTTCTCCACCTATATGAATTATAGAAATTTTTAGAATACTCTTTTGCCATTTTTTTAAAATATCCCCTTTTTTCTAGACCAATACATTTTATACATCATATCCCATTGCTATACGATTAATTGCATATGCTTCATCATATGTAATACCTTCACGCTCTGCTACTTTATTTAAGCAATCATCTTTAGTTGGATATTGGCCACTATGTGTATTGATATGGCATTGTGTACAGAGTTGTATTAAGTTTTCCTTAATATCTCCACCGCCACTACCACGTGTATTAATATGATGTGGTTCTATATTCGTTCTTTGTCCGCATATTTCACAATATGGCTTGCGAACTTCTTGTATTGTTTTCTTGGATGTAATTCTTTTATGCTTCATCAATTCCCTCATATAAACTAAAAAGGACCGCATCATACTATGTTGTGCGACCTGTGTATGATGTAGTCCTTAATAGTGTGTAGTTTTTCTAGGAGGCTTGTTGAAAGTGTTCTCTTCATCCATGCCCACATACAGTATCTCATATATTGAGTGTCAAATAATAGCAACCTTTTTGTAAATTTCCTCAAAATTTTTAATTGCTCTTTTATGTAAGTTATGAACATTCTGCCTTGAACAATCTATTAGTTCTGCAACCTTTTCCCATGTACATCCATTAATGTACCTATCTACTAAAACAATCCTTTGCTTAGTACTACAAATTTGATTGATCATAAATCTGGCTCGCTCTCTCTCCTGTAAGAAATCACTCCATTCTTTCATAATCTCTTCTGTAACCGCATCAAGATTTGCAACTTTATCCGCAATAGTAATTGGTTGCCCTCCACTTACTTTATCCTTACTATAATCAATAGCTTGTAGACTCATGATATCTTGTCTTATTCTAAATATTTCTCTCTCCTTACACCTTATATTCAAATCAGTATCACGTATCTGATTTAAATATTCCCTTCCAGTCATCGGCTATTATCTCCCTGTTCCTTTAATTTATCAGTCCACTCTTTCCATGTATATATTGGCATCCCTTTAGCTATTGCAAATGACCATTCCCCAATACATCCCTTTGATGTTTCCCATTCTCCACATAATACTAATGCATCACACCTATTCAACATGTCCAAACATATTTTTAAACCTTTGGCATACTGTGTATCAAAGTACAACATGCTGAAATTGTGAAGAGGTGATAGATATGTGTTGTTCTTATCTAGCATTACTAAGTTTTCCATAATTGTATCAATGGAATACTTATTAGCTTTATCTCCACCAAATGGATGCGCTACATAAATTAATTGGTTTTTAATCATTCTCTTTCCCTTCTTGTACTAGATCATTGATGTGAAATGTTTCACCCTCAACCGCATCATCTTCCAATTTTTCTTCCCATAATTTCCCCTGCGCGCGTGCTCCTCTTACAAATAATTCTATTTCTTCTGCTAATGGAATAAGCTTTTCTGGCGCTTCATCTATTACACTTAGCCATGATGTGCTAATTGTACATTCATCTCCATACTTATTTGTGATTATAAGCACATACTTTGCTTCCGTAATAACCTTTGGCATTTCCTTATGCCATTTAAAGCTAATAGATTTAATTTTTAGCCACTCTTCTTCAAATAGTTTGAATACTTTAAATGTTTCAATCACCAATGCTCTTGCTTTTACATATGCTTCTAATATCTCTGGCCTAAAATCGTCCTCCGTACTTAATTTATATGTTTCAGTAATACCAGCATTATTTGCTTTCTCATACTTTACTTTCTTTTTATCCCCAAACCCAATGCTTAGTATCCTCATTTTTCTTTCCCTTTCTTATAGTTTTCTCTTCGAAGTTCAAATCTTTGTTTTTCTTCACATTCCCAATCACCGCATATTACCTTACGTGTATCATTTGTATAGAACTTCTTTCCACACTGTATACAGTATCTTGTGTATTTAAATGCTTTTTCTAATCGTTCAAGACGCTCTAGCTCTATTTGTTCCTTTGTCTTTCTAGGCTCTACTGGTTTGCCTGGTCTACAGTTTGGACACCATGTGCTATGACTATCTGGTGTAAATAACCTATCACATCTATGACACTTTCTTTGCATTGCTCCTCCTTATTGTTTAAAAAACACTAGCCATATTGTTTTCCCTCTGCGTTGCCCAATAATTGGCTCACATGGTAATAGCCTTTTTACCTTTGGCAATGTTATTTGTTCTTCATTCCATTTGAATATCATTGTTCCATTTGTTTTAAGCACCCTCCAACATTCGGCTAAGCCTTTCTTTATGTCCTCTTTCCAGTCTGCTGTTAATCGTCCATACTTCAACTTCAAATATGACTCTTCCCCTGCTCTTAATAAATGTGGTGGGTCAAATATAACAAGGTGAAATGTTTCATCTTTATATGGCATTTTTCTAAAATCCGCTATTATGTCTGGTTTAATAATTAATTTTCTTCCGTCACATAGCGTTGTTTCTTCCGTCCTATTATCCATGTAAACAGTATTTTTATTTTCTTTGTTAAACCAGAACATTCTTGAACCACAGCATGCATCTAAAATTTTTTTATTATCCATTATTTTCTAAGAATGTTCTTCCCCTCATATAGTTTCTATACCATTCTTTAATTGCATAGTATTCTTCTTCAGTATCATATGGCTGTACGCACTCTTTTATGACATATTTCTTTATCTTACTCGTATTCACTTCTATAACTTGGTTTGTTTCACCCCACCTATTACAAATAGTTAGCCAGTTTATTCTCTCTATGTGATCATTAACAATTGGCTTTAATGATTTAAAAGGTTTCTTGTACATAGCTAATTCATGTTTTCCATATATCTGTGTCCAACCACTTACTTTATTATCATCAGCCATTGTTATATTTAGCCTTACCCATAAATCTAACTTCATTTATTAGTCCCTCACAGTACAGCTATATCCTTTTAGCTTTCTCATTCTGTGTCTAATAGTGCTTACATTATCTCTAATGTATTTGCTCGCATCATTCTGTATATTCTTTTGCTCGTTATATTTATCTAGCTGCACTCGCCATTGAATGTAGCTTTCACATTTACTGTGGCATCCTACTTCTCTAAATTGGCACTCCCTGCATGGTGGTTTCATAATAACTCCTTACCCTTTGGTAAAATACTTTACTTTCCTTACATAGGTTTCTTCTTATTCTTGCTTTTAGTAGTTCCTATGACGGAGTAAACACATAACCCCAGTATGGTATAAATACTTGTTTTGCTTCTTTTGTTCGGCACTTTACAATATGATCAAGTGCTTTACATACATTTCTGTATCTGTCATTCATGCTCATATCCCTCTAATCTATTGCCTATTACTTTTACTTTCCCATTATTCAATACAAATGCTAAGTCAAAATCTAATACCGCATCATGTTGTGGTGTGTCCTGCTGGTTGATCGCTTTGCATCTCCATTGGTATTTATCCACGCTGTAATATACTTCCCCTACCATTGGTTTATCTTGTATTGATTTACAATCAAACTCTATATGGTCCTTTTCGTATATTCTTTGCCCTGTATTGTCTTTTGCTTCGCTTCCTCTACATAGTGTTCCGTCCTCAATAGGTACCCATGCATATGTATCATTTTCTACTGATAGTAATCTTATTTGTGAGTAGCTTTGCTTTATTTCATCACTGCTTACCCATTCTGACCTGTTTAAGTTCTTTCTTAGGCCTTTATATACTAATGGCTTCATGCTACCTCCTCACATATTGCATTAATCCCACGTTTCTTTAGGAGTTCATGTATCATCAGTCTACCTTTTTGTGTCCATCGTGTTGATACTTTGCACTCTAATCTCCCATCAGTAGTCATATATGTATGTGTCTTAGTCTTTGTGTACCCCTTATGCATTAGATCACTGTACAGAATCCATTGACCATTTACGCTACGTTGAATGTGTGCTTCATGGAGTATCTTGTTTAATGCAATCGCACTTAATCCATAGTCATAGGCAATCTGTGTTACAGTCATTGCATTTTGTGAGCTTAAAATTTTATCTACGTAGTCAACCTTTGGCTCATATTCCGCTATTTGTTGTTTCTGTTGCTCAATGATAGCCTTTGATTGGTTATGTGCTTCTACTTCGTCTGCGTATAATCTCAATGCTTCTGGTAGTGTCTTTGGGATATGTGGATCATAGCTCCCTGTTTTTCTAATTTGTGGAAGCACTTCACTAGTTACCCAGCGTTTAAATTTCTTCGCACTTGGCATCTTTGATTTCAATATCAAGGAATATAACCCAGACTCATTGATTAAATATGTTTCCCTCTTTTGGCCTGTGTCGGCAATTTGCCAACGCAGCTTATCTTCTTCATCAATATGTTTTCTGATTGCATCTGCAGTATCTTTATATCCAAGTGCAGTTGCTACGCTCTTGGCCACAAAGTACACTTCATTTTCAATAATGATAGTTCTTAGTTCCCCAAACTCATTACTGTTAAATAGTGTTGTTACATGGTTCATAACTTCGCCCCCTAGTTTTAGGTAAGGGCGGATATACCGCCCACCTATTTTATTTGTTTACCGCATCAAGTCTTGCTGTTAATTCTGCAATTTGTGCTTTCATAGCTTCAATTTCTCCGTCACGTTTCGCTTGTGGTTCATATTCACTATGTTTACCAAATTTGAAAGATGCGCTTACGTTGTACATGTTTTCACTGCCAAATGTACCTGCAATGCCAAGTAATACTTTTTCATTTGGTCTGTAGTATGCACCTAATGCCACTGCATTGGCATTTTTATAGTGACCATATGCTACAGATGTGCTAAATTTATCATCTTTGTTAAATTCCATTGGATGTAGTCCAGCTAATGCAGCTGCACTTGCACCCACTTTATTAATTCGTCCGTCCAATTGCTTAATGTCTGCTTTTAAATTTGTTAATGTGTTGCTTGCTTGATGTTCTAGCTTATCAATGCGCTCTTCATGATTTTTCAATACACGATCATTAGCCTTGATAGCATTTTTATTATTTGCAATGTCCGCATCATGTTGTGCAATACGTTGTGTGTTATTTTTAATTGCATCCTTATGATTTGCTAGTGTGTTATGTACTGCAGTATTGAATTGTTGTTGGGCATCTAGTGCTTTATCAATATCTGCACCCATTGTATTAATGGCATCATATGCAGCATGTAGCTGTGAACCATTTACTGCATCAGTGGAAGATGCATCCACTCTGCCTGCTGCAACATTCTGTACTTGGCGAACATAGTTTTTTACTCCGCCAAAGCCTGCACGTTGTTTACTGCCTACGCTTACTACTGATGTTGCATCTGTACCTGCAAATACATATGTTGTATTGTTTACCATTGCTTGCAATTGATTAACTGCATTGTCTGTTACACTATTCGTTCCTAGTGCAACGCTATTTGGCTTATCCGCTACAATATTATTGCCAATGCCTACCGCATCAATTGATGTTACTACTGCATGAGTGCCTAGTGCCATTGCACCTTGGCCACCTACTTTACTATTCGCACCAATCACTGTTTGCTCTTGGCTATTATCTACGCTTGTATTGTTATAGCCAATGAATGTACTTTGACCAGCATTGATAGTGCCATTATTTGCCCCAATGATTACATTGTTATCACCTACTACATTATTGTTTCTTCCTAATACAATTGTGCTTGTACCGCTTACTGTTGTATTCACTCCAAGTGCGGCACTGTTATAGCCTGTTACTGTTGGTTGCGTTGTATTTGGCTCTGTAGGTCCTACAACTAGATCACTTGCATATGCACCATTAACTACTGCGCTTAATACCATTACTGCTAACATTACTTTTTTCATTGTTTTCTACCTCGTTTTGTTTTAATTCCTAATTTTTTACAAATATTTCTAATTAAGCTTTGACTTACTTCTAATTCTTCTGCTATTTTCCTTTGGCTTAGTCCTCTGTCAATCAATGGCTGTAACACATCTGCATTTATTTGTTCCTTTAATCCCAATACTTTTAATGCATTTCGCTTATCCATTGCACCGTACACTACCGCACCTAGTGCCAACCAATTTATGCAATTCATCGGAACACCTGCCATGCTTGTGTTTTGCATGTTGCCCTCCTATTTTGCATAAATCTTTGTAGGACTATATGCAGGGCAATCTTCACATTCTTCTTTTTTCAGCCAATGTAAAGTGCCTGCTGTTTTGCCTTTGAATACTTTAATTGATGTCTTCCCTTTGGGACATGATGCTTTTACCCATAGCGCACCGCTTTTTGCTGGTCCAAATGAGTGGCTACATATCTTTCTTGGTCTACCTCTTCGCATTTACTTCCTCCTAGAATGGAATATGTTCATCATCGTCTACAAACCCATTTTCAAAATTGCTTGGTGTACTTTCATTCTCTTTCAAGCCATATGTAAGGACTTTGGCCACAATCTCTGTAATGTATCTTTTCCCTCCGTCTTTTTCATATGATCTAGTTCTTAGCTCACCATTTACTGATACAAAATCACCTTTCTTTAATCCACTGTATTTTTCCGCATCAACCCAGCATACAATGTTGTGATATTGTGTACTCTGTTGCTCATTCACATATTTATTGGTTGCCATTCTAAATGTGAGTACTGGCTTTCCTGTTTTTGTATAACGTAGTTCTGCATCTGCTACCACGTTACCGCTCAAAAATACTTCATTTACGTTTATCATTTACTTCATCCTCCCATTTCTCACATTCTTTACTAATTACGCATAATGCCATTATTGATACTCCTAGCATTGCCCCTATCACAATTCCTAGTCCTAGTAGTTCCATGTTTTACCTCCTCAATTCTTATCAATCTGTAAAATCTATAAGGATAACCTTCATCTGATACAGCTTCAACTACACTGTCTGTTTCCACGTAATAGCCTTTTGGCGGTTGGACATAATCCCTCCACTCACTTGGCTTCAATATTTCTGTTTTTACTTTTGGTTTTTCTAAGTTTTTGCTACTATTCCACCTGCGCTTAAATGCATCTTCTTTATCTGAGTAGCATGCACTTCTTTTTTCTTTTACAAAGTAGCTTGCTAATCTCACTGCGTCTTCTGCTCTACCTTGATACAACATCAGCTTATGCATGCCATGTGGCCAAAGTTCATTCAGTTCATCCGAATATAGTTCTGCATTGTTGATGATCATGTGGAAATGTATTCTTGTTTTTCCCTCCGCTATGTAAATGTATTTCAATTCTTTATCCAGTTTTTTATATCTACGTTTGAGCCTTCTTATAAAATTCTGAATATCTTTCTTTGCATCTTCCCATGTAGCAGGCTGTTCTTTGTAAGTTAATGTGATATAACAATCATTTGTAGTGAAGTTATTATCAATCAACATACGCAGCATTGCTTCCGCTTGTTTTTCATTTTGCTTTTTCTGTGCTTCTGGTGTGATGCTTTTCTTTTTTACACGCTTACCATTCTTCCTATAGGTTCTTGATGTGTGATAATCAAGTACCTCTATCATATTTTTAGATATGACCTTCTTACGCTTCCTCATCGTAATTACTCCCCATGGTTGATTTGTTAATATGTTATATCTAGTTAATAAGAAAAGCCTTGAAATAAGCTTTTCTCTAGTCTTTCATGCCCATGTGTGATATAATTACGTTAGGTTTGGTGCGTAATTACGTGCTTGATTAGGCTACTTTAATTAGTAGCCTTTTCTTTTTGCCTAGGATAATTGCAATACATGTCACCTTGTTCAATCTCTAAATATTGGCATGCATCGCAATGTTCCATACATATAATTCCTTTAGCCTGTCTACAGTGTATGTAGGCATGGCTTTTTTTATTGCACTCATCACATATGCTGCAGTGTTTACTCATTACATGTCACCGCATCAAGCAGTATTTCTCTTGCCCTTAATGCAAGATATACTTTGTTTTCTTTAATTGGGCCTTTACCTGTTATGCGTAATACATATTCCCCTGTTTTTCGCTTAACAAAAATAGCGCATCCATTAGCAAGAATAGTAAAGTCTAAACTTGCGCTTTTATTGCTTACGCTAATTGATGTAATTCGTTCCCTTAAAACTTGCATTTCTTCATCATCAAACATTAAATATGTTTTTAGTAGATCTAGTGCTTTTTCTCTTTTGTCTTTCATGTTTTATCACCTCCTTAACCCTGCCTAACATCCAAATTGTGATGCCAGTTGTTAGTATTAAAACCATATTGATTAATATTTGCCAGCCTTCTGCTTGCTCAATTCCTCCATATAGTCCTAACCCTAATATCCCTAAGCACCATTGCACGGTTGTAATTAGATTTATAATGTTCATCTTCTATGCCCCCTTTAACCACTTCATGTGTTGCCCTTTCATCCATCCCTCAAATTTGTCTACATGAACTAAAGTCTGCTGAGGCCCCAACTGCATACAAATTTCGTCAAACTTTCCTTCATTACGGATCATATCTATTCTTCTATAGATATACATTTTGCTCCGTCCCCATATCTTAGCTAATGTGCTAATAGGCACATACTTTGGTTGAACACTTTCCATTACTACTCCTTATCTATCTTTCTTTGTCAGATAAATAAACTACATCAACTTTAATCCCTAATTCTTCGAACTCTATAAGTGCTAGCTCTAGTTCTTTTTTAGCTTTTGATGCTCTCTCATAAGCTTTTTTAAATTTATCTCCTTGCATTTTATTTATCTTTCCTTCTATTTCAATCGTTAGCATTAATAATCGTCCTTTCTATTTCATCTTTCTTTTATAATTGATATAATCACCTTGAAAGAAGGTGCTTATCGTGACAAAAAATTCATCAAATCATTTAAAAGCTATACATAAACTTAATGAACCCCTTCGTAAATCAATGTATCCACCTGTAATGACATCTTTTTATGAATCACAATTGCAACTTAGGCAAGAATACGATGATTACATTTCAGAAATTAGAGCCTATAAAGCTACTGCTTTTAATCTAAATGACAAAGAACTTAATGATATCTTGCTCTCTATCGCTAACGGTAAAAAATCATTTAATGATTTATGTGCTGTTATCGATGGCCTTAACTCAGCAACTATAATGAAGTATCTCTTAGATAAACCTGAAATGCGTGTAAATAATCCAACTGGCCTTAATCTTTTAGGCGACAACATAATTTCTCCCCCGAACCAAAAATTTTACTTACAATTAAAAACAATTCCTGATGACTTTTATGCTCCATATGAATTTGAACCTGATGAAGAGTTTGAGTTGACAATCTCCGGTGAGAATAGACTCTTTGAGATTCAAAAAGAACTTGATGAAAAAGATAGTCGTAATAAAAGCTTAGACATTGCTAATCAAAGCTTAAAATCATCTAAAATAGCTAATACTTTAAGTGTGGTGGCAATTATTCTCGCTATTATTTCAATAGTTATCTCAATATTATTTAAGTTCTTTTAAATTATTGAAAATTTCTGAAGTATTTTAATTATTGCTATTATTAATGCTAAACTAGATATTCCTACCGCAATCCCGCTTAGGATGCAACTCATCATTGCTTGCCTATGTATCTCTTTCATAATTAAATCCAGCTCTTCTTTTTTATCCATTTAAATATCCTCTTGTTCTCTTACTACTTTCTTAACAGCTCCTAAATAACGTTCAGATTTTTTACTAATACCAAATGCCTTTATTACAGCCATCGTGATAAGGGCATTTTCTACTTCTTCCCCAAATGCTTTCGTATACCAAGCATCTTCAATTGCTACTCTATCCATAATGTTTTTCATTTGAATAAATGTATTGGCTAAATGATTTACAGCCTCATCACTAGATAATCTATTGTCATACTCTAACGAGTTACTATTTAGTGCTAACTTCATATGTTCTTTTAGCTTTGGATTAGTAATGATTTCTACTTTATTTGTAGGTTTATTTATATGGTTTTCTTGGACTTGAAGTTCATCCACAATTGCTTCATCAATCATGTTAACTATCGTTTTATATTTTGATTTTTCAACTGGATCATAATGTATTACTTCTTTAATAATGTTCTTAGCTTCAATTAATTTAACAACTCGTCTTTGGCTAACTTCTATTCGCATTTCATTCATTAATGCATTGCTATTCTTTTCCATTTGTGTTTCCTCTTAACTATTTAGATTAGTTCCTATTGAGCAAATCATTTATTGGTTTGCTCTTCTTTTATATAATCTTCAATCATCATGATTGAGCTGATATATGTTTTTACCGCATGTGAACGCAATTGTTCATCTACATCATCTTTATGTGGGACTGTTAATACCTCTTTTAGTCTGTTTTTAATTAGTTCTTTAATTTCTTTCATCTGTATTTCCTCTGTATCAGTTATATCTAAACGTATTAAGAAAAACTTTTTCTCTTGAGCCCTTCAATGAAGAATTGATGACCTTTACATTCAGCTAAACCACAATTATATTTTTTCTTTAATACCCAACAATCACATTCTTCTTTTAATTTCGCCCCACAATGTTCGCAGAAGTTTCCATCAATTACTTCCACATTACATTTGGGGCATTTTACTTTTTCTCTTTCATTTGATTTCACCTCTTTGTTTTATTTTCATTATTTATTCATGTATAATGTTTTTGATAGGATAATGACATATGCTGAACTACTTGGTAACAAGTAGATGTAAAGGATAAAAAGCCTTTGCGATAACATCTTGGTGGTTAACCCACAATTTAGAACTTTAAGCACCCCAAATACTATTTTGTCTAAAGCTATGGAAACGAATATTACTCCATTCACTAAAGCCTTTTCTGTTAATTCTAAGACGCAAGGAGCTTTAGCATTAGCAACAAATGTAGCTAATAGCTCAATGCTTCAATTAGAGAAATCTTCTGCTATTTCTCGATTACGTGATTTAGGTTTAAGAAAGGATGTTTACACGTCCCATTAGTAAGTAATTACTAATTGCAAATTGGGTGAATTCAAGGGATCTCCTGCTGCAACAGGACAACCTTGAGCCAAGACAAAGTAAATGCCTTGTATACTTTGTAAGGTGCAACGCATAGATGGTGAGGAGCATTACCAATAATCCATCCACGAGCGCCCAATATCCTATCTATTGCCACTAACTTTTGTTAGTGGCTTTTTATTTTTCCATTTGATTTCACCTCTTTCATTTGATAACCTCCTTTTATTTCTTATAGGTTTCTGCGGTCTCTCTCATAGAACGAATAAACTCGTTTTTAACACCAAAAAAAATATGATTATGTTCAATACCATATACTTCAGGAATCTTATTCACCATATCAAATGGCATTTTGGTATTATCCTCTTCCCATTTAGCGATAGTCTGATAATGCACACCAAACAATTCGCCAGCTTCCTTTTGACTGTATCCTGCATTAATACGTGCTGATTCTAAAGTGATTACCATTTCATCACCTCCTTGACACCAATATAAACGAGTTTATTCGTTATGTCAACAAATTCCGTAAATTTAACTACGGATTTTATCGTTTTTATTTTCTGTTTATATTGATTTTAACGATTTTATTCGTTATAATATAGATAGTTTAGAAAGGAGAACTCACTTATGGCAAGAAATCAACTTAGTGATTTTGATAGAAAAATTCGTAAAGAAATATCTGAAAACTTAAAAAAATATACGTCTCATATGACACAAGGTGAGCTTTCACAATTAACAGGAATACCCGCATCAACTTTATCTGGATATTTCGCTATGCGCTCAACGCCTAATGCTGGTACTATTCAAAAAATCGCTGATGCATTGAAACTTGAAAAATCTGATTTAGATCCACGATTTGCAACCACACAAAAAGAATTTACTCCTCGTGTAGAACGAGATATTCAAAAAAGGTTGCAATCTATTTTAGATGATTTAAATTCAGATGCAGCCCTTGCCTTTTATAACGGCGGTGAGGAAATGGACGATATCACTAGAGAACTTTTAAAAGAATCATTAGAAATGTCCATCCGTACCGCTAAAAAACGAGCACAAAAAAAATTCACCCCTCACAAATATAAAAATTCTGAATCGGAGTGATGCCAATGGATATTAAGGGGATTGTTAGAGAGTTAGTTACTACACATAATACCAATGACCCTTTTGAGTTGTGTAAATGTCTTGATATTATGATTTCTTTTGAAAGCTTAGGGGGATTACTTGGGTACTGTGATTGTCATTTTCGTATGTGGACTATCCATATTAATGACAATGTACCTTATCATCTACAGCGGTTTGTATGTGCCCACGAACTTGGTCATGCGTTATTACATCAAGATGCGAACGTTCCATTTTTACGAGCCCATACATTTTACTGCACTGATAAACTAGAACGGCAAGCCAATGCATTCGCTGTTGAGTTATTATTACCAGATGAACTGATTATGGATCATGACTGCACTAGTCTATGCAACTTAGCTAAAGCCGTTGGAGTTCCTCACGGATTAGAAGAATTAAAAGACACATGGAGAATTAACATTCATGGATAATATTAAACTTAATTTCATTAATGAAGCTGATGCTGACAAAGAAATGTTAAATAATATATATGCTTTATCAGAATTAGCAGCCTTAGACGATGATAATTTACAAGCCGTCAATATAGACGGCATTCGTTATAGTGGTGTGTATATCAAAAATGACAACCTAACCTGTAGTAAATGTCATAATCCATTGCCTAAGTTAAAAGAACAGCTACATATCAATATGGATGATACTACAGATAAATCTATTTATCGTTGTAATTGTGGGCAATATATTATCAAAACATATTCAGCTAACTAAAATAAAAAATGCCTCTTACTCTGCGCCAACAGAATAAGAGGCCACGATACACCTAAGAGGTATACCGCATCAACATCAATTATTATACCATACCTCTAAGGCTTATTTCTTATACCATTTTTAGCCTAGGAGGTGTTTTTTAATGTGGGTTGAAACACGAACTACAAAAGAAGGCAAGACTCGTTATAGGTTTTTGGAGCGATATACTTGCCCATATAGTGGCAAGATAAAACGTGTATCTGTTACATATGCAACAAATAGCAGACAAGCACATAAGTCTGCACAGATTGAATTACAAGCATTAATTAATAAGGCAACTAATACTAATGTTGCTATGGAAATGACTTTAGATGCATTGCTTACCAAATATCTTGAGTCTAGACAATCATTTAGGAAGCCAGCTACTCAACGCAATTACAGGATCTATAAAAATAAGATTTTAGAAATTATACCTGCGGATATCCTTATAGGAAATATAAACACATATACATTACAAAACACTTTGGATGCTATTTCTTTAAATCGCTCTTACTCCTATACGAAAGCTATCTTTAGTTTACTTCGCCAAGCTTTCAAATATGCTCGCCGTATGGAATTTATCCATGATATTTCTTTTTTCGATAATCTAGAACTTCAAAAGCCTGTACTGAATGTAGAAAAAGTGCAACGGCAACGAGATAAATTCTTAACACAAAAAGAACTAAAATTATTACTTAATAAATTAGATGCTATCAATCCAACTATTGCTCTCTTGTGTGAATTTCAATCCTTAACAGGTTTACGCTTTGGTGAAATGGTAGCGTTGCGTGTTCAAGATTATGATGATAAAAAATCAGAAATTGATGTAAATGCCTCTTTATCTTCTTATGGTAGTTTAAAAAGCGAAGCCATTAGATCATCGCCTAAAAATATCTATTCAATTAGAAAAGTATCCTTAGATGCTAGAGCCAAACAAATAATTAATCATTTTATTACAATGAATAAATCAAAACAATTATGGAAACCTCGTTTTGCAAAAACTGATTACATCTTTGTAACAGATGGTGGTTATCCATTTGATGTACATTTTGTAAATAAAATATTAAAGAAAGTTGATTTTCATAAACCAATCAGTTCACATACATTTAGACATACACATATTTCATTTCTAGCAGAGGCTAATGTACCATTAAAAGCAATCATGGAACGTGTTGGCCATAATGAACCACGTACTACATTAGCAGTGTACACACATGTTACTGATGAAATGAAATCAGAATTGAATAATGCGATTAATAAAATTGGATCTGCTATTAGTCATAAATAGAAAAATGCCCCCATTACATACTGCATGCAATGGGGGCAAATTATTTTATTCTTTTGGGGGCAAAATGGGGGCAAAATTGTGTTATAATTCGTTACAATTCGTTATAATTACAATTCCACAACACCATTATAAACCTTTATTCTTTCTGTGTTTGTTATAGTTCGTTACAATTTGTTGTAATCTGTGATAGTTGTATGTATTGGTGGCGGAGAGGGTGGGATTCGAACCCACGGCCCCTTGCGGAGTCACTGGTTTTCAAGACCAGCTCCTTAAACCACTCGGACACCTCTCCATAACGGTATTATTATATCAGATTGGCCAATAATAAGCAATAATAGAATATCGTACAAGAAAAAAAGCTGGCTCAAAGCCAGCTTTTTCATGTGTATTTGTTATTAAATTAATATTTCAACTATTTACTATTGAATTAAGTATTCACTAATTATCATAAATTAGAATAAATCTTTTTTCCACATACCGATAATGGCAATAATAGAGAATACTAATGCAACACCTATAACCTCATAGAATCCCTCTGGATCCTCTTGGAATGGCAATGGCACGTTTGTCCCCCACAAGCTAAATACGATGGTAGGAACTGCCATGGCAATCGTTAGAGTAGCCAACATTTTCATAACCAAGTTAAGGTTATTAGAAATGATGGATGTAAAGGCGTTCATCATGTTCATCAAGATATTAGAGTACATTTCAACCATCTCGATGGCCTGTTTATTTTCGATAATAACGTCCTCTAGCAAGTCCTCATCCTCTTCGTATATTTTGAGGAGGTGTTTATAGGAACTATGACCACGCAAGCGCAATAGACGTTCCATAACGGTACCATTCGTGCGCAATGCAGATGTAAAGTATGTCATGGATTTCTGTAATTCCAACAATTGGAAGAAGTCTTTATTCTTTGTAGTATGACGCAATTGGACTTCAATATCGTCAGTACGACGGTTGATTTGTTGCAAGTAGCGCAAGAACATAGTTGCTGTGCGATACAAGATTTGGAACAAGAAACGTGTCTTTTTGTACGTATAGAACGTAGAAATCTGATTGGAAATGAACGGATACAACACTTCAGACTCTTCGAGGCAGACCGTAATGAAGAAATCTGGCGTCAAGAAAATACCAAGCGGTACTGTATCATACATATCATTACCGCGGATAACCGGAATATTGATAACGATAAAGATGTAGTTATCCTCTAACTCCACGTGAGAACGTTCTTCCATATCGAGAGCTGTCTTTAAAACGTCCGTTGGGATTTCCGTCAAAATATTGATAAGAGATAACTCATCGGGGTCTGGGTTCACCAAATTTACCCAAGAACCTTTTGTGGCATCTGATACAGTGCTATCGGAAACTAACTCTTCTTCTATATGTTTATACACCGTAATCATGCTATCCCTCCTTCCAACGAACTTATAGTAATCATCTAATAAATTATATACTATTTTATAGCTATTATTCAATTCAATTGTGAAAGTTTTGTGTATCTAGAACATACATATACAGTTTTATGTCTATTTATGATGTACAAATGTATATAGTAAAAGTATCGTAAATGTTTAATCCACGCAATAAAATAACCTCTAAGTTAGTCAGTTACTAACCTAGAGGTTATTTATATCCGCCCTAATCATTCAGATCAGGAGAATGTAATTTATTTCGTTCCTCTACAGAGCTATAAACTCTGCTTTCACCTAATTGCGGCGCAAGATACGAACAGAGTTCAAGATACAAAGGATGGATACGCCAGTATCACCAAATACTGCCCACCACATGGATGCATAGCCCATGATGCCAAGCGCCATGATAAGGATTTTTACAGCAATAGCGAATACTACGTTTTGCCATGCTACACGCAATGTCGCTTTGGACAAGTCAAGGATATGTGCAATAGCAGTCAAGGACGGACGCATAAACACAACGTCTGCCGCTTCGATAGCCGCATCAGCACCGCTACCCATCGCACCACCAACATCAGCACCTGCAAGTACTGGAGCATCGTTGATACCGTCCCCTACGAACATAGTTGGACCATATTCAGAGCGAATATCTTGTACTACGGACAATTTATCTTGTGGCAACAATTGAGCGCGAACAGCACTTACACCAGTTTCTTTAGCGATGTAATTTGCACTTGCTTCAGCATCACCGGTAAGCATAACAGTTTTAATATCTTGACCATTAAGATTAGCAATCGCTTCAGCAGAGTCTGGGCGAGCTTCATCGGCGATGATGATACGACCTAAGTATGTATTACCTTCTGCCACAAGAACTTCTGTGCCATATTCAGCAGCCTCTGTTGGATAGCCTTGCACATTATAGCGTTCCATAAGGCGACGGTTACCAATAAGTACTTGTTGACCATCAGTCATACCTACCATACCTTCACCAGCTAACTCTTGAACGAAATCTGAAGGTTCCACTGTAAGGCCTTGATCTTTTGCTTCAGACACGATGCTTGTTGCGATTGGATGTGTAGAAACGGCTTCAATAGCTGCCGCCATGGATAACAATTGACTGGAACTTACATGAGAGCCTACAGTTTCTACGCTGTGAACTTTGAACTCACCAGATGTGATGGTACCAGTTTTATCAAGAGCTACGGCTTTCACATTAGCCAATGCCTCGATAACACGACCACCTTTTAATAAGATACCGTGTTTAGACGCATTGCCGATACCGGAGAAGAATGCAAGTGGCACGCTAAGCACCAATGCACATGGGCAAGAAATAACGAGGAATGTTAAGGCTGTGTAAATCCATTTATGCCATTCACCTGTAATAAGGGATGGAATAATGGCAACAGCAAGAGCAAGGAATACAACGATTGGAGTGTATACGCGAGCAAAACGCGTAATGAAACGGTCGATTTTAGGTTTAGAAGATGCTGCATTTTCCACGGCATCAAGAATTTTAGTAACCATGGATTCTTCAAGAACCTTATCTACACGCATTGTAATGCGACCAGATTCGTTGATACAACCAGACATAAGTTGAGTGCCAGGTACGGCGCGAACAGGTACAGGTTCACCTGTTACAGGCGCTGTATTAACGCGTGTTTCACCTTCAAGCACTGTGCCGTCTAGAGGAATTAAATCGCCAGGACGAACTTCGATAGTCCAGCCTACTTCAACCTTTTCAGGAGCCATAACTACGATTTCACCACCGCAGTCTGTATCTACAACCCGCACCTCTTGAGGACGCATATCGACAGCGTTCATGATTTCTGTACGACTACGATCAGTTGCTTTTTCTTCGAAGAACTCACCGATACGGTAGAACAAGATAACGCCTACGGCTTCAGGCAATGCATCGATAGCAATAGCGCCCAATGTAGCGATAGACATCAAGAAGTTCTCGTCGAACACTTGGCCTTTTAAGATATTGCGACCTGCGATGCGCAATACTGGGAATGCAAGAAGAATATAGGCAATATAGTAAATTGGAGTTTCGATAGACTCTGGCAAGCCGATGGACGGCACAACTGTAGTCAACCCTTCGTAGGCTATGAATAACAAGCCTGCTACGATGACTGCAATTGTTACAGCATCACTACCACGATCCTGGTCAGAACCATGATCATTCATAGCCGCTTTAGATTTACGTTCATAATCTGCTACGGTTACGCCCTCTTCGATGGTATCACAAATGTCTTGAATGTCACGTTTAAGAGCTTCACGGTCTTCCCAAGAGCCGGTTAATTTTAATTGATGTGTAGCAAGTGTGAAATTTGCAGTCTCTACCACATCCATTTTACGGATACGATCTTCAATTTTTGCTGCGCAGTTCGGACAGTTCAAATCCTTCAATAGCAATGTTTCTTCCATGATATCTCCTTTGATAATAGTGAAATCTTCTATCCTGTATTGTAAATTAATAGGTAATATTTTTCTAATACTTATTAGACATATCTTGTTTCATATCTTGTTATATATGTTCCTAAACATTTTTCATCAGATATTTTATTTATATGAATATCTGTTCATATGTTTATATTACATCAAAGGAGATTAAATGTCAATACAAAATCATATTCAACATATATCAAATTTTATTTACTTTAGTTCTAACTATATTCACCTTATATCAAATTTCGTTCTACCAGGAATTTATGTGCTACATCAGCTGGCAGTTGGTGTTCCGTTTCAACGGCGTAATTCATCTTCGCCATCTCTTGATCTGTAATCGTATGATTCAAACTTTCTAATACAGGGCGCAGTTCAGGATGAGCAATCAATACTTCGCTACGCACCACATTACCAGACATATAAGATGGATATAAATGTTTATCATCTTGTAACACCGTAATCGGTGTAATACTTAATTGACCATCAGTCGTGAATATCGGCATTGCATCCACCTCATCACGACCAATAGCCGTATATTTTAGCCCTATATCCATATCTTTAGTAGCTTTAAAACTCATGCCATACACGCGTTGTAATCCAGCATAGCCATCTTCACGTCCAAAGAAATCATATTCCCCTCCTAATGTTAGGGATGGTGCTATACGAGCAAGATCCGAATACGTTTTTACACCATAACTCTGAGCAATTTCATTACGCACTCCTATGCCATAGGTATTATTAAAACCGTACATGCCGACCCACTCAAAATTATATTTCTCTTTATAGGCCTGTGAAAGCTCATTAAATAGACTTTCATCATACGTATCTGTACGTTTTAGCACAGCAGACCAAGCCGTACCAGTATATTCAGGATATATATCAAATTGGCCAGAAAGCATAGCTGGTTGAATATTTGATGTACCACCACCGACACCTTCTGTAACCTCTACGGTTAAATCAGTCTTCTTCTCGATTAATTCTTTTAAGATATTCCCCAAAATAAGCTGTTCCGTCATAGGCTTCGTTGCAATATGAATAACATCAGTCTTCACATGACGGCAATACATAGCCCAGCCACCTATACCCATCGCAATTATCATCATAATCGAAACAAATATAATCGTATAGCGCTTCATATGAGGGCTAATACGCGTTACTCTTTCACCTAGAGAAAAGAGAGCATCAACGGTAATGGCTAATAGGGCAATCAGTAGACTGCCTGCAATTGTCAAAGCACTTTGATTCGTTGTAATCCCCCTATAAATCGCCACACCTAAGCCACCAGCACCAATAAAGGATGCAATACCTGTCAAGGCAATGGTCATAACGAGCATAGTCCGTATACCAGCCATAATAGTTGGCATGGCCAAGGGAATCTCTATATTCCACAAACGTTGAATCCGCGTAAGCCCTAACGCAATTCCCGCTTCACACATAGATTGATCAATTTGGTTAAGACCAGTAAATGTATTTCGTACCATCGGTAATAAGGCATAGATAACCAATGCAATGATAGCGGTCGTATTACCAACACCCGATACATACAACAAAAGGCCTAACATCGATATAGATGGAATCGTATATAGGAAATTAACCACTACCATAACGGGCGCAGCTAGCCGTTTATATTCGTATATAAACACACCCAATAATCCACCGATGATGGTAGCAATAACAGAAGCTAATACTGAAATTTCTATATGTTCCCATAACAACTGGAGGAAAAAATCATAGCGATTGATAAGTAATGATATGACCTCATGCATTACAGATACCGCCTTTCTCATAAAACAATACAAAGAGTATATATAGTCATATAACAGCTAATCATATAGGGTATTTTTATACGAGAATATAATTAAATTACAACCCTTTTCATCATTGTATACCGAATCACACCTTAACTCTAGCCCTTAAACCATATATAAAGACAACTCTTTATATTGTCATATCATACAGATTCAATTCCTTAATAGATCTAAAGGGAATATCTATGCCTTGAACAGATATAATTTGCATTTGCGCACTAATCATATCAACAGCCCCTATAAGCTCTGTATATCTTTGTTTATTGTAGTAAACAATTCGCACCCATTCTCCGCAATGTATAGTCTGTAAAACCTTATTTAACTCATCTACTTGATCCTCCGATAGCTCTACACGATGCTCTTTAGGCCGTGCCACAGCTGCCAGTAATACTTCAAATCCCTTTAATGCCGCAAAGGGCATAAATTGTTTTGCTCGTTGCAAACGAGACATACGATGTTTCATTAATGTATACCTCCCCTTATGCGACTAATCTATTTTCAATTGTTGTCCTTCGTTCAATTACCATGGTATCCATTACACTATTTATTCCCCATTATGGCCACCTACCAAGGTATTTCTAAAGCGCATTGTCCCTTCCTCTTGCAAGCTGGAGGCACGCAGAATAGAGTTCTTACCGAATTGCTCCTTAATAGACAGCATCGCCTCATGGACTTGCCGTTCCTTTTCTTCTTCATCCGTCGCAAGGGCGCTAAACAAATCTACCTCTTGAGGAATAGCAGAGCGGTTGACTAAATCCTCAAAGCTTACGCCTATACGACGGATGAGTTCATTTTTATGGCAATGTTGTTCATATAATTTAATTACTGCCGTCGTTAATGTTTGCAATGAATCAGTGTACTGCTTAAGCTTTTTAGAACCTCCAGTAGAGCGCACCATATCATCTGCATAACCAATATGAACATGAATATGGTTCGTAACCCCTTTGATTTGTAACAGCTCTAGTACCAAGGACTCTACCATTTCACGCATAGGCACATAGGCCTCTTCATAGGAATAATTGCGCAATAAAATCTGACTATGAGAGATGGAATGCTTAATAGGACGATACGCATGAATATCTGCAATCGTACACGGCTCACGCCCCCAAGCATGATCGATAATGAGCTCTGCATTAATGCCAAACTCCTTATATAACTTAGCCTCTGGCACCATGGTGATGCCATGTAAATCATAAGCGCCATACTTGTGCAAACGATTGGCTATACCCTTACCAATCTGCCAAATATCGGTCAACGGCTGATGATACCAAATTTTCTCTTTAAAGAGGCTTTCATCAAGATACCCTATAAAATCAGGTGCATGTTTTGCGAGGATATCGAGAGCAATTTTGGCGAGGAATAAATTCGTTCCAATTCCAACAGTAGCATAAATGTTAGTCGCCTTGAGCACTGCATCAAGTAACATCTGCGCTAGCTCACGAGGCGTTTTCTTGTAAAGTGGCAAGTAAGGAGTTATATCAATGAAATACTCATCGATAGAGTACACATGCACATCCTCCGGTGCCACATACTTGAGCAAGGTCCCATAAATCTGAGCGGATACCTGCATATACCGCTTCATATGGGGCTTTACCGTTAAATATTCAATGTGCGGAGGAATCTCAAAAAGACGACTGCGATTCTTAACGCCTAACTTTTTTAAGGCCGGTGAAATAGCCAACGTAATAGCCCCTTTGCCACGAGACCCATCGGCCACTACCAAAGGCGTTGTAAACGGATCCAGCCCCAAATCAGCGCACTCCACAGACGCGTAAAAACTCTTCAAATCAATGCACATATACATCCGATCCGTATCAGCTGAACCCATATCAACACCTCCTTAAACCGCTAAATCACTAGATTTTACAAGAATCACAAGAAGAATAATTTCTATGATTAGTATAACAAAAATACTGAGTATTTTCAAACATATGTTTGTTATTATATCAGTAAATTTTGAACATAAAAAATAAAAAGAGTACCTACTATTAGACATCAAATCTAATAGTAGGTACTCTTAAGTACGCATATAACTTAACCCAATATGGTTTCTTTAGGACTTCTATAATAAACTAATCCCTTTTCACTTCTATAATCCATGCTAGTCTCTTTAAGCCTACAAAAATGCCCCCTAAGATCTATAGAAATCTTTCTTAACCACAATTCTTGTCGTTTATTGCTCAAAAAATCTTTCCGATTATCACAAGAATCAAATAATTCAAGAGCTTCACTTAAAACCTCGGACTGATTACAGTTTATAGCTCGAAGAGTAGTAAGGTAGTTACGTTTAAAAGTATCAAAGGCATCAACGCAATACTCACCTAACTCACTCAAAAACACTGTATACCCTAGCATAAAAATCATCATAATTTGCTCAAAACTATAATGAGATAGAAAAGAAATATAGAGATGATCAACACTATCCGTATTAGGTACATCAAACAAGGTGAAATCATTAATACAAGTATGATATGAGGGTTCCATTAATCTAGATACACAATCTAGTTCCAAGTAATCTATCGCATCACGCAAATGACCTTCCCAATCAAAGTCTTCAAACCACTCTGCTGCATCAACAATATCTTCCATGCCCATACCTTGGAAAACAATCTCCCTTAAGTCCTTTGACAACTGGTATTCATCAATTAAATCTATCATGGACAAATGATAATGCAGGCTCTCAAATACACCTAGACTAATACGATTATATTTATAAGCCTCTGCAGCACCTAATCCAACCATCAACAAATAAAATTCAATATTTCGTTTTCCACTAATAGTTAAATTCATCATACATAGGATGGAAACCTTATATTCCATCTCACAATACTTACATATTGTACGACACTAATAAAATCTATCTAGTACTATTATACACTTTAATAAGACTTATTTTCTACTAACATACCCCAAAACTTCTATTCCCAGTTCTTCCAACAATACAACGAAAACTATCTAGTGCCACTATATTGATGGGACACCTTCATATGTACAGTGATAAAAAGAAAGGACTATACTTATGCAGCGACATCAGGTCACGAGGAGCAAAGAAGTATAGTCCTTTCTTTTTAGTTAAAATGTAGCTATGTTACGGGGCCCCATCAATATAGGCACGCCCCGATAGTTTTCATTATTGTTCCGGTCCCATGTCTCGGAATTCCACGTCTCTAAATTGTGTTAATTCTCCGATGAATTGAAGTTCCACAGTGCCGACGGAACCATTACGGTGTTTACGAATAAGGACTTCTGCGTTGTCCCCTTTTTCGGAGTTTTCATCGTAATATTTATCGCGGTACAAGAAAATAACAATATCCGCATCTTGTTCAAGGGAACCAGATTCACGAAGGTCAGAAAGCACAGGCCGTTTATCTGGTCTGCTTTCAACACTACGCGATAACTGAGACAAGGCGATGAGCGGCACGTTAAACTCACGGGCGATCAATTTGAGGTTACGAGAGATTTCAGACACCTCTTGTTGACGGTTCTCGCTGCCCTTGCCACCGTTACGGCCTTGCATCAACTGGATATAGTCGACGATAACAAGATCGAGACCATGCTCTACCTTGAGGCGGCGCAGTTTAGAACGCATATCTTGTACGGTAAGGCCCGGCGTATCATCGATAAAGAGCTTGGATTTACTCATGCGATCCGCCGCAGCGATAACCTTTTCCCAATCAGCTGGGTCCATATTCGCACGGCGCAACTTTTCAGAGCTTACACCTGCCACGGAGGAGAGGATACGACCAACGAGCTGTTCCTTGCCCATTTCTAGAGAGAAGAATGCTACCGTCTTATCGTACAACATCGTTACGTTTTGAGCGATGTTCAAGGTGAAAGCCGTTTTCCCCATCGCAGGACGAGCTGCTACGAGGATGAGGTCAGATTTTTGTAAACCATTAAATACATGGTCTACGTCCTTAAAGCCCGTTGGCACGCCTGTAATAGCACCATCATGCTGTTGCAATGCATTTAGCTTATCTAAGTTAGATAATACTACCTCACCAATAGGCGCAAAGGATGATTCAGACTGTGTTTGACCACTTACGTCTAGTACCATTTGCTCTGCCTTGTTAAGAATAGCCGTTGGCTCATCTTCACCAGCATACGTCATACCTACGATTTTATTCCCTGCATCGATAAGACGGCGCAACTGAGCTTTCTCGCTGATGATCTTCGCATGTTCCTCTACATTGTAGGACACCGATTCATTAGCCAAAGATGTAATATATGCAAGACCGCCTACCGCATCGAGTCGCTTACGACGATCTAGCTCTTCACCAACAGTGATAAAGTCCGCCGTCTTGTTAGCATGCACGATTTCTAAGATAGCATCATAAATAATACGATGCGCATCGCGGTAAAAGTCTTCAGATTTTAGAATACTCGTTACCGTATCGACAACGGCACCCGAGTTGGATCCATTCGTTAATAAAGCCCCCAAAACGGCTTTTTCCGCATCTAAATTATGCGGTGGAATGCGTACATCCATGATAATCCCCTTTATAAAACCACTAAGGATAAAAGAATTCACCATACTCAAAGAGCATGGTGAACACTATTATTCAGCTACTACGTTAACCTTGATAGTACTTGTAATTTCAGGATGAACACGAACGAGTACATCATGTACGCCTAATGTTTTCAATGGTTCTTTGATTTCGATTTTCTTTTTATCGATATCTACTTTGTATTGCGCTTTAGCTGCATCGGAAATATCTTTTGCAGTAACGGAACCGAATACACGACCTTCTTCGCCCATGCGAACTTTTACAGTTACTTCAACCTTAGTCAATTGAGCTGCCAAGATTTTAGCCTCGTCATTGGCAACAGCTTTATTGTGAGCGATGGATTCTTGCTTTTGTTTCGCATTATTTACGTTAGTTGCTGTACCTTCAAGGCCAAGACCTTTTTTGATTAATACATTACGGCCATATGCATCGCTAACTTCAACGATTTCGCCTTTTTTACCAACCTTTTTAACGTCTTCTAACAATACTACTTTCATTGTTCTTCCTCCTCTTTCTCTGCGGAATGAAGGGCTTCAAGAGCATGGTCTAAAATAGCCTTCTTCGCTTCCTCTATTGTCATACCTTGTAATTGGGCACCAGCCACAGTTCTGTGACCACCGCCACCCAAGGCTTCCATTACAACCTGTACATTTACCTTGCCTTTGGATCGAGCACTAACGCCGATACCGCCGTCATTCAAGGAATACAGTACAAAGGCTGCTTCAATATCTTCATTACTGATGAGCATGTCTGCACTTTGTGCAGCCAATGCCATCATATCCTTCAAACCTTCAGGAGCTACAGAAATAGCAATTCCTTCAGTTCGATTGGCTTCAAATACCATTTTAGCACGCAATTGAACAGAATCGAAGGTTTCAATAAATAATTGCTTAACGCGTTCAATATCTGCCCCTGCACGGCGTAAGAATGCGGCCGCTTCAAAGGTACGTGCCCCAGTTTGTTGCACAAAGTTCTTCGTATCAAGCACGATGCCCGCATAAATGCCTGTAGCTTCTGCTTTTGAAAGTTTTACACCACCACCTGCGTATTGTACAAGCTCTGTAACAAGCTCAGATGTAGATGATGCAGTTGGTTCCAAGTATGTAAGCAATGGGTTTTCTACGAAGTCCGCTGCACGACGATGATGATCGATAACGATGCGTCGTTCAGAAATTTCAAGAGCCTCTTGAGCTGCTACCATTTCTTGGCGATGTGTATCACATACAATGGTGAGCGTATTAGCATCTACCCAAGTTTTTGCCGCTTCAGGAGTAATAATATGTTCTGTCCAGAAGTCATCCTCTTTCAGAACAGTCACCATTTTATCAATGGCGCTCGTTTCCTTTGAAAGTACGATGCGTAATTCTTTACCCAAGGTACGCGCAATAGCTACAACACCGACAATGCCACCTAACGCATCATAGTCTTCACGCTTATGACCCATCACAAGGATTTTATCGGAATCAAGCATAAGCTCATGTAAAGCTTGCGATACAACACGAGCACGAACACGGGTATTCTTCTCAACACCAGCTGTATTACCGCCGAAGAATCGGGTACTTTCACCATCCATAATACACACTTGGTCACCACCGCGACCTAATGCGATATCTAAGGCCGCGCGAGCACGACTAGAAACCTCTTTTACAGAGCCTACGTTCTCGCTAATCCCGATAGAAATCGTTGCAGGCACTTGACGGGGTGAAGGCAATTTACGGATTCTCTCAAGGATTTTAAACCCATCTTCCTCCATCGCATGAAGTGCACCACGAGAAATAGCAAAGGTATACATATCATCTTGGAAGTTACGAATGAAGCCTTCTTGTCTATCAATTTCATCCATAATAATGTTATTAATATCTGTCCAAACGCTAGTATACTCGCGGTCACTAAGACCTTTTGTCAATTCTTCGAGATTATCGATTTGAATCATGCCCCACACAGGCTGATTTTCTTCGGCTTTAATACGGGCCTTTTCTAAGTCTGTAATATTCTTAAAGTAAAGAGCCATTACTGCATGCTCTGCCAATTCATCTTCACTATGAATATCTGGTCGTGCATCACGAGGATCAATGAATTTGTAAATAATTTGGAAATACTTATCTCCATACTGTTCCGTCATAAATCCAGATTTTCCCCAGATTTTATCAATACGGAAGCCAGGCATAAGAGCAGACATTTTTTGAAGTTTATTCCAGTCTACCTTAACCCAGTCTGCAAAGACACTATTATTCCATACGAGAGTACCTTGTTTATTAACAAGAGCAATCCCCATTGGCAAGTTTTGTAAAGCAAAGTTCGAAGCTTGTGTGACGTTTTTCATCATCGCCCCAAACTGTTCCCTTGCTAAACGACGCCGGTTATGAATGGTGTTATAGTTAACCAAATACGCCGCTACTACGATAATTAGTGCTAAAATTGCAATAGCCCAGTTTAAATAGGCCAACAATAATAACAATAATACGATAACGGTAATAATGGTAATTTCTAAACCTTCCCATTTCCGTTGAAAGGATTTCATAACGGCCTCCTTTCTATTACTATTGACGCGCTTTGTAACGTGTCCGTAAATCTAAAAACATATCTATGACACCAAATATAGCTAATGCTTGTCCAAAGAAAAAGGCATACACACCTAGCAGTATCCACTTCAATTTATTACTCATGCGGTAACTACTCATCAAATCTGCTAAAGCTGCAAAACCATGAATAGAACACATAGAGCTACCGAGGAGTAATACATTAGTACTAATGGCTATGACCCAGGAAGAGTCCATATTGATATGCGGCGTACCATATATACCAATAATACCTAAAGCGTATAGCCCTGCACTCCAGACAGGCATCCGCCATTCTTCAATTGGTAAAAATCGAGGTATGGAGATACGTAATCGCTTACCTAGCCATATAGATATCTGAATAGTTATATAACTATATGAAACTGCCGCTATAGCTACAGCCACAAAAAACGCATCTTTCAAACCAGTAGCAAGCTTATCTATATTTTTCACAAATAAATCAGCTTGTTCCTGTGTGATATTAGGATTCGTCTGTAATGCTTGATCAGCAATCATACGAGCTTGCTCGGTCATCTGTGTATCTATCATTGATAGAGTAATACCAGATACATATACTTGTGCCATTAAAGTTACTAATACAGCAACAAACATAGCAATACTAGGGAGTAGTAGTCGTTTAATTGTTCCTAAAGAAAGACGATTTCCTTCTCCTACCCCTACACCTACCGCAGCAAATAAGCCAACAGGTATACCATTCCATGGTCCAAACAAAACTACCGCTAAGAAAGTAGTAACAACAGCTGCCGATATACTATACTTGCGACCCCATTTTGTTCCAATTATGCCAATAGCTGCAGGTGTAACAAAAAATGATAAAAAAGCGAAAGCTGGTAAATACACACTAATAGCACTAAGGATGACACCTATAGCACTAACAAATCCTGTTTCTACCATCGCTCTTGTATTTGTTTGTTTCATAAATCTCCATTCTATATAAGAAGATAGATTAATTGGTATCTTTTAATTATAACAGTTTAAAAAGGTAACTTCAAATACCCTATATAGTAGACAAATGCGATGACACCGCTATTTATAGTAGATTCCATAGGTCCTTTTTAAAATGTTAAAAGTACCACACCATAGGGTGCGGTACTTTTGTTTATTATATGTGATTATACGTCTTGAATAATCGGCAAGATCATAGGACGACGGCGAGTTTTATCGTAGAAGAATTTACCCAACGCGTCACGTACGTTTTGCTTAATAGTAGTCCAGTCTTTAATGCGTTGTACTTCACAATCTTCAAGAACTTGTTCTACCCTACGTTCTGCAGCAAGCATGAGTTCTTCTGCATCGCGTACGTATACGAAGCCACGAGATACGAGGTCTGGCCCAGCTACGATTGTACCAGAAGCTTTATCCATCGCCATTACAACGATAACCATGCCTTCTTGGGCCAATTGTTGACGGTCACGGATAACGATGTTACCTACATCGCCAACGCCAAGGCCATCAACGAAGATAGCACCAGCTTGTACACGGCCACCTTTACGGCCACCATCTTTATCAAATTCAAAGATTTGACCATTGTCGCCGATAAGAACTTTCTTAGGATCTACGCCCATAGCAACGCCAAGTTCACCATGACGGCGCAACATGCGGTACTCACCATGAACTGGAATGAAGTATTCTGGGCGAACAAGGTTGAGCATCGTTTTAAGCTCTTCTTGGCTCGCATGACCAGACACGTGGATACCACGATCTTTACCATATACAACGTGACAACCTAATCGGAGCAAGTTATCGATAGTTCTACCTACAGCACCTTCGTTACCTGGAATTGGTGTAGCAGAGATGATAACTGTATCATTCGGCGCCAACTCTACAGTGCGGTGGTTGCTTGTAGCCATACGGGACAAGCCTGCCATCGGTTCACCTTGAGAACCAGTTGTTAAGATCATAATTTGGTCATCTGTGTAGTTGTGCATTACATCTACGTCGATGATTGTATTTGGTGGAATGTTCAAGTAACCGCGTTCTTGAGCGATTTCTGTAACATTTACCATACTGCGGCCCATAACGACAACCTTACGGTTGAACATAACTGCCGCATCAATAGCTTGTTGGATACGAGATACGTTAGATGCAAATGTAGCTAACACAACGCGGCCTTTTGCTTCTCCAACAGCTTGTTTAATAGCAGGACCTACGGAACTTTCAGAACCTGTAGTACCTGGTTTTTCAACGTTTGTAGAGTCAGACATCAAGGCCAATACACCTTTATTACCGAGCTCAGCAAATTTGTGCATATCCATCAAACGGCCATCAACTGGTGTTTGGTCAATTTTAAAGTCCCCTGTATGAAGTACAGTACCGATTGGTGTATCGAAGTACACAGCACAGGAGTCAGGGATGGAGTGGTTTGTTTGGATAAAACCAACCTTCACTTGACCAATTTGAACTTCATCGCCTGCAGCAATAGTACGAAGACATTTTGGAGATACCTTATGTTCTTTAAACTTGCCTTCAATCAAACCACAAACGAGATTTGTTGCATATACTGGGCAGTTAATTTCTTTCATAAGGTATGCCAAGGAACCAATATGGTCCTCGTGACCATGGGTAATTACGACAGCTTTCACGCGATCCTTATTCTCGATGATATAGCTCATATCAGGAATAACGATATCTACGCCAAGCATGTCTTCGCTAGGGAACGCAAGGCCAGAGTCGAGAACGATGATTTCGTCCTCATATTGGAAGATGGTCATGTTTTTACCGATTTCACCAAGACCGCCAAGAGGGATGATTTGGAATTTACCCTTATTAGCGCCATTTGGTGTACGACCTACTAATTCCACAGGAGCCTCTTGATTGTTGCGGTTTGTGGAGCGATTATTTGGACGGTTGTTATTACGGTTTTGACTATTGCGACCATTGTTAGAGCGCGTATTACGCGTATTTTCACTACGTTCACCACGTGGTGCACGAGTTTGACGAGGTTTACGTTCTGTACGTTCTTGACCTTCACCTTGCTCAGCATTGCGACGTGTATTTGTACGGCGTGTCGTATTAGTACGACCACCATTTGCATTTGTACGAGTATTTGTACGGCGTTGGCGTGTTGTGCCTTCACATTCACCAGCTGCATGTTGACGAGTACGACCCTCGCCAGCAGGGCGGCGTGTATTAGTACGGCGGCGAGTCTGTTTATGTTCGCCTTCAGCCGCAGCTGTACGAGTAGCAGGTTTTGCTACTGTTGGTTCTGCTTTCACTTGTGCAGTAACCTGATTATCTGTTGTATTCACAGTTCCTCCTAAAATTTTGTTCATTATTTTATTTAACATAGTTTCTTTTCTCACCTATCACTTGAATTGATCTATGCTATGGAGGCCACACAAAGAAAAAGGCGCTAAAATACTAGCGTCTCGTCAAATAGGCGCAAAAATGCGCTATCAATTTTTGCCGTTCCTAGTGTTGTTGTGACCATTTGCCATAGCAAATGAGTATATCGCCATCATTAGATATGTCAGCCGCGACGGGTACGTTCTCTTCGTCCCTATCCAATGGGTCTTGCAATATAATCCGATCGATTTTGATGAAAGCCTCGCTTTCATACGTTATGTCTATTGTAACATAAAAATAGCGTTAACAAAAGAGGGTAGCCCCCATGTTAACGCTACTTAGATATATCACATTCTATTTGTCATCATCGGGCATAGTTTTGTAAAACCCTTCGATACGCCACGCACCATTCTCTTCAATGACAGAAATATAGCGCTTCATCGGCGTTGATTCTACAACACCGGCGCCAACCCTTGTGGTTTGTAGGCTTGCATCAAAGACAATGCGCTTCAAATCCCCTGTGCGACTCACCCTTGTAACACCTAGGGATACTACATCCACCTTTGGCGCTTGTTTCATAGATGCTAGCCATTTTTGTTTTTCTGTCGGGTTTGTACTAGCTTGGCTAATGATATAGGTGAAAGCCTTATCATAATCCTTGTTATTTACGGCATCAAAATAATTTTGCACAGAAGCTCGCGCTGCTTCCGCACTGCCTTCACCAACGATAGAGTTTGTAAGCCATCCGTCAGGGAATACCTCATTAGCTGGGCCCATCGCACGTAAAGATGCGCCAAACACACAGATTACTATAACAAGTAATCCCACTAGAACACGTGTAGTTAAAGCACTACTCGTAGGAGATACCTTCATAATAGATGCCAAGCGCTTATCTATGACGATATGTTGCAATGCGCTGCCATATTGATTATCCTGTGGCTGTCCTTTTACACATAACAAACCTAATAAGATTAAAGGCCCTACAAAAGGAATAAGAAACAACAACAAGGTAGCACTACTTTTACCTGTATCATGGAGACGTCGTACAGATAAAGCAGCCAAAGGCATCAAGGATACTAAGCTGAGTATGGCAACGATAAGACCAGCTAATCCGATTAGATAGGGCCCCGTTTGGAATATGGCTGTCAATCCATAAAACACCGCTAACAAGCCAATAATAGCAATATGCCACAATAACAGAAATTGGAAAAACTCTCTACGAGAGGCGCGTCCATCCGTATCCATAAACTTTTTTCCCATTACATAGAGGAATGTATCCTTATAGCTCAACTGATAATGGGCGAAAGGATAGATTACATCGCCTTCTGGTGCGATACGCTCCACCTCTGTTGCCACTGTATACTGCCCACACGTAGGGCAAAACATAGCCGCCTCATCACAATAATGACGGCAAGCATCACAATACCGTTTCATAAACTTCTCTCCGAAACTCTCAATCTTTTATTATTTTAATTATCTCAATTACTTATTATTTTAATTATCTCAATTACTTATTATTTTAATAATCTCAATCACCTATTATTTTAAATAAGTATCTACAGCCTCAGCAAATCCTTGTCGATATAGATTAGCTCCACCATTTGCAGGATGCCGCAAACCAATGGCAGATAGACCAAATTTCCCCATCGTATCCGCAGATTTTTGTCCTACGGCGAGCACGAGAGGATCTGCTCCGCCTAATTCTATATGTAGATCTAACAAGCGTTTTGTATACTCCCAACCTAGTTGTTGCTCTTTATCCGTAGGTGTACGGTTAGTCAATGGGTTGCCATCCTTATGTGGATGGAAGGGGAATATGTTCCATAACAATGTATCATAGGTATCGATGCCCTTTTCAACGATAGCACTCCACACCACAGTATCAGTAGGTTCGTTAAAACCATCCTTTTGCTGTGTTCCTTTTAACAAAGAGCTAGTAGGTGAACTAGTACGTTCCAACTGAATAGTCGTGATATCCTTCGCACGAATGGTCTTGTGCTTATCTAGTAGCATTCTTTCACAAGTAATAGCAATACCTGTAAAACGACCCCCTTGATAGCCTACAGCCTCTGCCACTACAAAGACCTTAGCTCGACCTAAACGAGGCAATAAATAAGCGACCAAATTATCTCGACGCACTCGGGCCGCATCAAAGCCCTCTACGACAATCTCTAAATCAGGATTTACCTCACCCCAAGGATTATGAACAAAACTACCTTGATACTGAGCAAGCCAATCTACAAAGCTACGTACCTTCGCTACTCTCTCTGCATCAAAGGACGCTATATATTCATCAAAAGACAAGATCTTCTCTAACTCAAATAAAGACATACAGCCTCCAATTTAAATTTCATATGTTATTACCGATATATATCTACTATACATGATAATTACACGAATTGCATAAGCAATAAAAAACTCCCTCAAGTATTTCGCCGTTCTTGAGGGAGTTTTTTTGTGCTTACAGTGAATTCTTACAATCCTTCAGCTACTTATAGTATACATTATTTTAGAGTTTTGTCTATTATAAAACACCCAAGCAGAAAAGTTCTTGGGTGTTTCTTTTGAGATGTATATAACTGATATATAAAACTAAATATAGAACTCGATTTTGTCTTCTTTTGCGAGTTGGAATTGTTCGAAGATATGGTTACGTATATTAACAAAGTTCGGCGATGTACGATCGGTTCTGTCGATGATGTTTACAGGGATGATAGTTTGTACACGGCCTGGATTTGCCGCTAGTACTACGACGCGGTCCGCAAGGACTACGGCTTCTTCTATATCGTGGGTAACAAATACAACCGTCTTGCCTTCTTCGCGGCAGATACGAGAGATTTCGTCTTGCAAATTGATGCGTGTTAACGCATCAAGGGCGCCTAACGGCTCGTCCATAAAGATAATATCTGGATCTACCGCTAGTGCACGGGCAATGGATACACGTTGTTGCATGCCCCCAGATAACTCTGCTGGGTAGCGATTACGAGCGTGGTCAAGGCCTACCATTTTAACGTATTTATCGATGATAGCAGGACGCTCTTCTTTAGGCACCTTTTTACTTTCAAGGCCTAGCTCAATATTGCTTTCCACCGTACGCCATGGCAACAAGCCATAATTTTGGAATACCGTTACATATCTGAGTTGAGGCGCTTTCACCTCTTCACCGTCGATAGTAATGGAACCAGATGTAACGAGCTCAAAGCCCGCCATAGCGTTTAATAGCGTACTTTTACCGGAACCAGAAGGGCCTAGGAGGCAAATAAACTCGCCCTTTTCAATATCTAGATTAATATCTTCAAGAATGGTGAGTGGTTCCCCATCTTTCATAAATTCCTTGTGTGCATTGCGCACCGAAATGTAACCCATGAGGCCACCTCCTATTTCTCAATACCCCAACGTTTGTAAATCCATTTTTCGATGAGGGATACGCCCCAATCGAGTAAAAGCCCAACGAAACCGATGGTCAAAATGGCTACCATCAAGAGATCGTTACGCAAGTTATTTCTCATATCGATAATGAGGAAGCCAAGGCCTGTTTGGGAACCTACCATTTCCCCTGTTACAAGGAAGATCCACGCTGTACCGAGGGCGATGTGAAGACCAGATGCAATGCCTGGGAATACGGCAGGCAACACGATTTTGAATAATAGTTCTGGCTGTTTAATGCCAAAGTTACGGGCTACCTTGATGTACACTGGGTCAATATTTTGAATAGCAGACACGGTGGACAATAATACAGGGAAGAATGCTGCGATAAAGATGATAACGATAGCTGGTGCTTGACCGATACCGAAAAATAAAACGATGAATGGCAACCATGCTACTGGAGAGATTGGTCTAATGACTTGAACGATTGGATTGATGTAGTTCCAAATCCCTTTGTACCAACCCAAGATAAGGCCAAAGAATACGCCAGCTACAACAGAAATAAGATAGCCCATAAAGAACCGTACTAAACTGTCTGCAATATCCTTAAATAGAACGCCATCTCCGATGAGCTCTCCAAACCCAAGCAATACCTTATATGGCGTTGGCAATAGCGCTTCGTTGAAACCACCGAGGCGAACGATTAATTCCCAAATCAACCAAGCCGCAATAAACGAACCTGGCACATATGTATATTTCTTCATAGTCCCCCTCCTATGGTAACAATGATTGATCTACAAACTCTGAATAGGTCGGCACTTTTTTGATTAAATCAATATGTGTCATGTGATGCACGAGCGCATTATAACGGTCCTCTGTAAGGGCTAAATCTTTAAACCCAATCACTTTGAGGGAACGTTCAATAACTGGATCATTAAATTTCATGTACTTTAAGGAAATCTCCTCTTGTGCCTTTGGATGCTCATCTAGGTATTTACCTGCATCGAGATAGGCTTTTGTAAAAGCTTTCGCCAAATCATGATGTTCATCGACGAATTGACCATTAAACACAAGAGCACAGCAAATATTATCATGCCAAAGATGGTCAGGATCTTCGAAGACCTTCCCATTTCCCATTTCAAGAGCTAGAGAGCCAAATGGTTCGGCCACACTATACCCAGCAATTTGTCCTACCGATAAAGCAGAAGGCATTTCTGGAGGGCTCATTTCTACGATTTGTACATCTTTTTCAGAAAGCCCCGCTTGTTCAAGCATGAGGTCTACGAGAATTTTTTGAGTAGACTGTTTATGAGGGATAGCAAAAGATTTACCTTTTAAGTCTTGAACAGAGTTAATATCCTTATTTACGATGATAATATTACCCTCTGTATGACCAAGTGCAGCAGCACGAACATCAATACCTTGTTCACGAGCCTTTACACCAAGCTCAACGAGAACTGACGCAGCGTCTACCTTACCTGTGTTGAGTGCATCCATAAGCTCTGGCCAAGATCCATACTTAACAAGCTCTACATGAACAGATCCATCTGCTGTTTCTAGTTCTTTTGTAGCAAATACCGGCAATGCATGGGTAATTGGTAAATAGGCTACGCGTACAGTCTTTAATTCTTGGGCCGTTTTTGGTTTATTGTGTTCATGATAGCCATATACTATTCCACCAATAACCAAGAGAACCACCGCAATGATTAGATACCAAGTTTTCTTCATAACTTCCCCTCTTTCTACCTCATAACAAGGGGCGTTTTTGACACATGTCATTTTTCGCACTTTTCTAAAACCTAGATGAAGTCTGGCTTTAGAATACCTCGTTTTCTAAACTTATTTATACCCTACTATAACAATATGCATTAATTCTGTCAATAAAACACAGTAATATTGTAGGTATTATTGCTTAGGTGCGAAAAGTATCAATATAGGCAGTCCACTACACATATAACAATAAGCATACTAGCTAATAGCTAATAGCTAGTAGCTACTAGCACAACAAACAAAAGATACTCACGAAATACAAAACAGGTAGTATCCATCAGATACTACCTGTTTCTATATGCGCGTTATTCACACATTGTATTAAGTTATTTCATATATATTTAGTTATACTCTATATATTTAGTTATACTCTATATATTTACTGATATCGCATATGTATATATTTACTTGAAGAAAGACTTTTTATTTAATACATATACCTCGGATGTACCAGCTTCGCTAGACTCAGATACATTTGGATAGATAGTAGACTGACGGAAGTGCTTGATTTCACCTTTTGGAACGATGAGCATTAGAGGTTTACCAGAGGCGATTATCTTGTTGAATTCCTCTTCGTTAACTTGTTCCATAAGATATTTCTTTGACCACTCGGCACTGCGTTTTTTAATTTTATCTCGATCATCCCAGCGACTTTCATCACCATTGATTTTAATAATCTTATGACCTGTATAGTATACAGCGGATGTACTGTATCCGTTGTAGTAATAGATATCCCCATCATAGGAGTCTACCACAGGCACTACATCGATATTACTACGCTGTTTTACAAATGGTTCTAACCCTTCTACCACAACAATGGAAGAAATAACCATCGTACCTAGGACAATGACACTAACAAGACGATACCCTTTTTTCGTATACCATGCGTGGAATAAAAGGATTACGGCTACAGCCGCCACAACATAGAGCAAGAAATAGAAGCCCCATGGAGCGAAGAATGATCCCGCTACATAAGCAATCCATAAGAGTAAGGTAGGTCCCATAATGACCCATTTAACCGCTCTAGATTTACCTTTACGTATAATCTTCATAACGCCCATAGCGCCGATGGCACTAAAGGGAACTAAGCTCACGAATGTATATAAAGGATATTTTGTAGCCATTAAGGTGTAGAACAAAACGACCCCAACACCCCAAGTCATGTTATAGATAAAGGCTGTATGACGCTGTTTAAAACCATCAATCATACCGTAAATAACAGCACCAGTCCACGGCAAAGAAGCACCTAGGAAGATTGCGATATAATACCACCACACATTATCTTCAGGATGTTCAGATTGTGTGGCCCGTGTTACATTGTGAAGCCCTAAGAAGCCATTGATAAAATCTTGACCGTGAACGCTGTACATATACACATACCACGGCAAGCAGACTACACAAAAGGCAAGAATGCCACGCCAATCAAAGATAGCTTTCACCATCGACCAAGAACGATTGATCCCAGCAAAAACGAGTAAAATCATACCAGGCAAAACGAGTGCTACAGGCCCCTTTGTGAGCACCCCGAGGGCTGCAAAGATATAGGCCACAATCATAGCATGTGGTTTCTGTTCCACCATCCCCTTATAGGAATAAATCATGACCATGATCGTCGTATAAAGTAGCACCATGTCCGTAATAACGCCATGAGCTACGGTCCAGAACATGAGGGATGTACCAAGAACACCGGCCGCAATTAAGCCGAGGGCCCACTTGCCGCTCATAGTACGCGTCGATTGATACATAGTCGCTACAGATAAAGCGCCAAAGATAGCACTTGGTAAACGAACCACCCAATCGGCAATACCAAAGATTTTAAATCCAATGGCAATGAGCCAATAAATCATAATCGGTTTATCGTACCAATAGGTGCCGTAAATTTGAGGTGACAACCAGTCTCCGGAGAGAACCATTTCCTTAGCAGTTAACGCATAGTTAGATTCCACAGGATCCGTAACAGGCAACATATTATTGCCAAACAGATAAAAAACAAGCCATACAATAAATACAACTGGCGTTAATCGTGAAAGTTTCATAAGGGCCTCCTTATCGGCGATTACGATAGTATTTAAAGCCCAATACAGCCGCTATAATAACGAATACAACAATCATAACAATCAAGAATTCATGATTGTATTGGATAAGATCCTTCCAATTTTCACCGAGTACTTTACCCAGGTAAACAAGAAGGATGGTCCAAGGAATCGTGCCTAGTACAGTCCAAATGACAAAATGCCACATAGGATAACGAGCCATGCCAGCGGGGAAAGAAATAAATGTACGAACACCCGGCAACAAACGGCCAAAGAACACCGCGGCGCCACCATACTTATTAAACAACTTTTCAGCGAGTTCAAATTTATGTTCATTAAAGAATATGTATTTGCCGTATTTCAAAAGAAGTGGACGTCCGCCATGCTCACCCATCCAGTAGGATAAGATAGAGCCTACAATCCCTGCTAAAATACCTACAACCATAGTCGTATGTAAATCAAATATGCCCTGAGCAATCAGATATCCTGCAAAACCTAAGACGATTTCACTAGGAATAGGAATGTTAGCATTTTCCAAAACCATTGCAATAAACATGGCTCCATAGCCATACGTTTCCATAAATGAAATGATATATTCCACTGTTTTACCCCTTTTAAATCCCCATATGGGTTCCATATGTACAAAATTTTGCACATAGCATTTTCATTGTTATCATACCTATTCGGTATACCTTATATTTTACCATAATAAAAAGGCCCTCACCACAGGTGAAAGCCTTTTTACTATTTAACTGTATACGATTATTGCAATTCAGTAGTTTGAGTTGTTACTTCACGAGCCGTAGTAAATGCAGCTAGTTCTGCATCACCAGAACCAAGGATTACTTTGTTAGCTACTAGCGCGTTAGCCGCTGTTTTAGCATCTTGTAAAGTAATTCCAGCACGAGGAGCACTAATTGTGACTGATGTGCTTTTACCACCGACCGTAGAAAATGTAAGATATACAACGCGTTTTTCCGCCATGTGGGCGCCTCCTTTCACGTTTCATAAACAAGTTCTCAAATCTAGATAGACTAAGATAAGCTTTGAAATTCTGTAATTTCCTTCAGATCAAATATATCTATCTACGATTCATATCAATAAGGATGGGAATGTGAGGGTTTGCTATCTCTATATCCTGTTACGACTATGGGAGGATATAAGGAACTAGCAATAAGGATGTGTTTGGATCACCTACAAAAGTAATTTAATCATTGTGATTAATGTCCTAAGGATACTTCATTGACGCGGACCACGTCGGACAAGCTGTGGTCATACAAGGCTGCCAGCGCATTACCAACGGTTTTCACATTATCGTCGGACGCTTCTTCTGCAACACGAGTATAGGTTACGTCTTTGTACTTCGGCGCATCTTCGGTGCCGATGTTAAAACGCAACACCAATTTAGTGCGTTTAATGTTAGCCATCGTATCACCTCCTTTCACCCTCTTATATTCCTGAGGGTCCCTCTCGACAACCCCCTCTAGAGTAATTATGGTAATCATTGTGAAAGTCTAGGAACTACGGCTCTAACTCTGTACTTATGGCAGTAACTATATACTTCTTATACCAACTATATAACTTCAAAAGTAACTATATAGATTTCATTAAACTTCTAGCAGTATTAAAACAATAAAGTTCTTATAAATGCAAAAAGACCTTTACCAATTCCTAGTTATATATAGGAACCGTAAAGGTCTATAAGATCTATGAGTACTATAAAGCGCCATTAAAAATAGTACTGGTATGTTAAACCGCTTAAGTTCAACACTATTCAGTTTTCAATGCCAACATAAAGTCATAGGCTTTAACGGCTGCTTCTGTATCCACAAAGTGTAATGGATTTAACATACGACAGAATTTAAAGAGACATTCGTGTTTACGTAAAACATCTTTCACATGTAATACAGTATCTCGAGCCGTACGAGCAGAGCTATAACCATTCATCATGGCATATAGGTAAGAAATCGGCAAATTATCTTCGCGCAAGTAGCTGTGAACGAAGATAAGTAAATCCCAACCTTGCGGTGTTAGTTCAGGCCAACGACGGCCATTTTCCCATTCTAGCAAGGTAATCTTATCTGTATCAGGATCATAGGTAATATCTCTCATGGCAGGACGACCATGAGATAAACCGTAGTCATGGAGTTGTCCCAATGTTTTACCAAAGATATAGAAGATATGAGTCACCATATCTTGTAAGCTATCATCATCAGGATGTTGAGCCGGCAATTCGCTATAATAGGTTAATGTTTTACCAGACCCTTCTGTAACGAAATAATGCTCTCTAAAACCAGCAATTACAGGCGCTACAGGTAGCTGTGTATTTATAAAGGATATTTTATAGAACTCATAATCAAAGGCAGCTCTAGGAGATGGTTTAATCCAACTAGAGCGGCGATTACTGATATCTTGCTTTACATAATAGGTTTTATCGTTAAACTCTACAGGAAAAACACGATGGTCTTTCTCTTGATCAATCATGCGATCGATATATTCTAATAACATATCATTCATTATGGCCTCCCTGTGTATAACACTCTACAACACTAATACTTCCATTTATACAGAATCTAAATTATTGAATACAAAACTCTCCATCTAGGCTAAGTAAGTGCACTCATTACACATAGCCTCATATTTGTTCATATCCATTCTTATTCAAATAGATTATATATCTCTATAATTAATTAAAAGTAACAACACATTAGTTGTTACTCATATAAGTGTATACAATTAATGTTTTTATTATACTACAATTATAACCTGATATCAAAAGAAAAACCCCCTAGCCTAAGCTAGGGGGTTCTTCTGGTAATTATGATAATAGGTTTAGATTTAAGACAGTACGAGGACCAACTGAGGTCATGTCTAAATCAAACGAATTAACCAACGAATTTAGTCACTGCTGCAGTATCAGTTAAGTGACGTTTAGGCATGCCCATTTCTTCAGGGGAGATGCCAAGAGCAAGACCCACTAATTGGGACATGTGCAAGATTGGCATATCTTTGCCACCGCCAACAACTTCTTTTGCTTCTTTTTGGAACATATCAAGTTGCATTTGGCAAAGTGGGCAAGGAGTTACTACGCAATCTGCGCCTTCTGTAGCTGCATCTTTGTTGATGGAGCCAGTCATTTGCATTACGGAATCATGTGCAGGGTATACAGCATGGAAACCGCAGCAATCAAGTTTACGGGAGAAGTCGATTGGTGTAGCACCGATAGCAGAAATCAAATCTGCTAAGGATGTAGGCATTTGATAATCTTCGAAGCCCAATTCAGTTTGAGGACGAAGAATATGGCAACCATAGTATTCAGCTACACGTAAACCAGTTAAAGGTTTAACAACTTTAGCTTTTAATTTATCCAAACCGTAATCGCGGATCAATACCCATAAGAAATGAGTGATATCAGTTGTACCGCGGTATTGTTTACCGATTTGAGCTAATTTTTTGTTAACTTCGTTCTTTTCTTTTTCGTTTTTATCAAGCTCGTTTTTAGCTTCACGAAGCATCAAAGTACAAGTGTTACATACAGTTAAAAGGTTCAAACCTTTTTCTTCTGCCAATGCAATGTTACGAGCATTTGTAGCAAGTGTAATTTCTGGAGCGATGTCTTGAACGTGGGACGCGCCGCAGCAAGTCCAGCCGTCAAGCTCTTCCAACTCGATGCCTAATTTTTTAGCTACAGCAACTGTTGCTAAGTAGTCTTCTTTGGCAGCGCTTTCAAGAACGCAACCTGGGAAAAATGCGTATTTCATTATTTGCTTACCTCCTCAGCTGCTTTCATAAGTCTGCGAACACCATCAATACCATTTACAGGTTTTTGAGGTACTACAAGTTCGAATGGATTGATTTTGCTGTGTTTCCACAAACGTAAAGCATAGAATGCTTGTTTAGCGGAATCAACAACACCATCAGATTTCAAGCTCATAGAAACTTCTTTCAAGCGACCAGTTTTGTAGAGATCGTCTTTGAAAGCAACTGCATGGCGAACGCCTTTGCTGTTAGTAAGACCAGCTTTTGTAGCTTCTTTACGCAAGTTGGAAATATCTTGAGCAGGTTTTAAGTGTTTAGGACAACGGGAGATACAGTTCATGCAGTGAACGCATTTCCAAAGACCGTTGTCGAATGCAGGTTGAATGTGAGCCATAGGTGCATCATCACGGCTATCCAATACGAAACGGTTAGCTTTTGTGAATACATATGGTTCTAAGAAGTCATCTTGACGTGCAGTCAATTTGTTACATTCAGATGCGCAGCAACCACAAAGGATACATTCTGTACCAGCAACGAATTTTTTGAAGTCAGCTGGAGTTTGGCGAACGATTTTGTCACCTTCGTTGAATTCTGCTTTAAGGAAGATCCAAGGAGCAACTGTTTTCAAACGATCAACTTTTGCTTCCCAGTCAACAACTAAGTCGCGGATAACGCGGAAGTTGCCGATTGGTGCAATTGTCAATTCATCAGTACCATAACGTTCTGTTAATTCGTCGATTTTAGCTTCGCAACCAAGCATTGCTTCGCCATTTACGCGAATGGAGCAAGCGCCGCAAACTGCGGAACGGCAAGCTGCCAAGAATGTTAAAGTTGGATCTTGAGTATCTTTAATTTTTTGAAGGCCCCAAAGAATTGTACGGTCAGCTTCATAGTCAAATTTGAAAGTCTGTACAAACGCGCGACCTTGTTGGTAACGGTGAATATGGTAGGTGATTTGTCTCATCTTAGTACTTCCTTTCTTGTGGTTCGTATTTAGTGAACACTACGTCGCGTTCAGTCAATTCGTACTCGCCGTTAGCACCCAATTTGATCAAAGAGTGTTTTAAGTATCTTTCATCATTACGTTTTGGATGGTCTTCACGGATATGAGCACCACGAGATTCACGACGGTGTAAAGCGCCCATAGCAATAGCTTTAGCTACTGTTAACATGGAACCGATTTCACAATAGTTAACGAATGCCATGTTGTAAGTACGTTCAGGGTCACCTACATAACAAGTTTTATAATCTTCCATCAATTGATCGATTTCTTTTAATGCTTCAGTAATACCGTCTTCATTACGGAAGATACCTACTTTGTTCCACATTGCATCAGCCAATGCATCGCGGATTTCAACTACAGGACGACCGCCTTCACGAGTTGTTACTTCAGTGAATTTAGCTTCCCAAGCTTTTGCAGCTGCAGCTAATTCTGCATCTACGTTAGGTTGTTCATGTGTTTCAGCATAGTCAGCTGCGCCAGCACCGGATACTTTACCGAATACTACGCCGTCTGCCAAGGAGTTACCACCTAAACGGTTAGCACCGTGGATGGAGATACAAGAAGCTTCGCCGGAGGAGAACAAACCAGGCAATTCACATGCACAAGTTTTGTAATCAACTACGTCGATACCGCCCATTGTATAGTGACATGTAGGACGAATAGGTACTGGTTGTACTAATGGATCGCAATGTTCGAAAGTCATAGCCAAGTCACGGATACCATGAAGTTTTTCAATGATAACTTCAGGACCTAAGTGACGAAGGTCAGCTACTACGTATGCATTAAGACCAGAACCGAAACCACGACCTGCAGCGATTTCATCTTCGATTGCTTTCGCTACAACGTCACGGGATGCTAATTCCATTTTATTAGGCGCATATTTTTTCATGAAACGTTCGCCTTCAGCGTTAAGAAGGTAACCACCTTCACCACGAACTGCTTCAGACATCAAGATACCAGTACGACCAAGACCAGTTGGATGGAATTGGATCATTTCCATGTCTTTCAATGCATTACCAGCGCGGAATGCTGCTGCCATACCATCGCCTGTAGAAAGGAATGGGTTTGTAGTACGAGTCCAGAAAATACGACCTGCACCACCAGTAGACAAGATAACTGCTTTTGCTTTAATTTGTTCTACGCGACCTTCTTTCATGTTCCACACAACTGCGCCACCAACGTGACCGTTTGCGTCTTTAACAAGATCTAAAAGGTACCATTCTTGTAAGAAGTGTACGCCTTCTTTCAAGCATTGTTCATAAGTAGTGTGCAAAATTACGTGACCAGTTTTATCCGCAGAGTAGCAAGTACGTGGATAAGATTGACCACCGAAGTTACGTTGAGCAATTTTGTTTTGCTCTGTACGAGAGAATGGAGCACCCATGTGGTCCATTTCAAGTACGCCTTCTGGACAACGAGAGCAGAAGAATTCGATCGCATCTTGGTCACCAAGATAGTCAGAACCTTTTACTGTGTCGAAAGTATGAGTTTCAACTGTATCTTCAGCTGCAACGTTATTCAAACATGCATTTACACCGCCTTGCGCCATTGCTGTTGCAGAGCGAGTTGGGAAAATTTTAGTAATAAGAGCTACATTTAATCCTTTGCGACGACCAACTTCAAGAGCCGCGCGTTGACCAGCGCCACCGCTACCTACTACTAGAACATCAAACTGTTCCATAATGACCTCCTCATAACTACCTATTAATAAGAAAATTTGTTAGACTATCTCATTTCAAAAACTTATAAAAATTTTTGATAACCTAATCATTTTTCTTTCAAGAAAAGCCCCATACTTATGCGACTTTTCTTATAGCTTTACATATAATTATAGAGAGCATTTGGTGTGATGTCTAAACCCTATTATGCATAATTAATTTTGATTAATCTAACTGATAATTTATTTCACTTATTATTTTTCTTGTTTACTTATGAACATTTAAAATAGATTTATGAATATTTCATACAAGAAGTTAAGGATATTACGAAAGTAATTCGGTTCCGAAATTTTTGTATATTTTTATTTCTTACAAGACATCAACTAGCCTTATAAATACTGTGTTTATTCAACGTCGAAATCATTCATAATAATTAATATCCGTTAAATTCCTACCAAAACTATCTCGATTTTAACCATCGAAAATCATTAAATTTCTACGACTATTATTGGTATTTATCTCTCTGATAATTATTATCACAAGTTTTTTTAGTGATTTCTTTCACACTCGCCAAAATTGGTAAAATCAGGTCTATCTATGCGCATACGGCAATCTTCGATATAGTTCATCTTCATTCATTAGCAGAATTCATTAAGTTTCAAGTTTTTCCCATCTTTTGGCTTTCAAAACATGAAGAAGACGCTTATAAACTCGCATATACATTCATCTTTTGCTCATTCCTGTTGTATAAGGTATGATAATAGATAAATAAGTTATATAATATTATATATATAGTCACCCTTATATGGTGTTGTAGCTTTCACCAAAAAGAAAGCTTATATATATAATGACTATATTAATGTAGTTGGAGAGCTATATTTTTAACTCATACATAAGGAGAACAGAGAATGAAAATTTTACTTGTAGAAGACGAAGAAATGCTGAATGGCATTACCGCCAAATATTTACGTGCAGAGAATATGACGGTTGATACATGCTTCAACGGTCAACAAGCAATTGATTATGTAAACACATCTAGCTATGACGTTATCGTTATGGATATCATGATGCCGATTCTCGATGGTATTAGTGCTCTTGCTCAAATGCGTAACGATGGCAATACAACACCTGTATTGCTTTTAACTGCAAAAGATTCCTTACAAGATAAAGTTACAGGTCTCAACACTGGTGCTGATGATTACCTTGTAAAACCATTTGATCTTGAAGAGTTAACTGCTCGTATCTATGCATTGGCGCGCCGTAACGCACGTCATGCACAAAATGATATCCATGTTGGCCCTCTTACTATCAATGTGCCTCAACGTACTGTTAAACGCGACGGCGAAACAATCACATTGACTGCAAAAGAATTCGACCTCTTATACTATTTAGCAAGTAACGAAAACATCGTATTATCACGTCAACAAATTCTTGATCACGTTTGGGAATACGATTATGAAAGCTACTCTAATCTTATTGATGTATACATCAAAGATTTACGTAAAAAGATCGATACTGATGAGAATGTAAAACTCATTCAAACAGTTCGTGGAGTAGGGTATGTCCTCAAAACAGAAAACTAATGATCCTCACCGAGATCTAGACACCATGTCTGGGGCAGCTACCGATTTATTTAATCGGCTGCCCCTAACTTTTAAAATCATGTCTTGGTATACCATCTTCTTGCTTATCATTTTGATGGTTGCATCCGCATGGATTTATGCATATACGCACGAATCCGATAACAAAGAAGTTCGCGAGCGCTTACAGCAGCAAGCAATGATCATGGCTACGGATATTCGTAAATTTAAGCCGTACCAAGATAACACATTCTTCTTTGTATCAACCCAGGACGGCTATATTATTAAAGGTGCGCTACCAGATGGCTTCCCTAATCAAACAGTCCTATCCTTGGGGCAGGTTGGAGAAATCGCTGTTGGCGATGATACCTACTACTACTACGATACACCGGTTAACGAACCAAATTATCGTGGTATTTTGCGCGCCGTTACAAAGGTAAAAACGGCCTCTAAAAAAACAGAAAATCTTTTATATAGTTTATTATTAGGTGATGTTATATTCTTGTTGATTTCATCATTAGGCGGTTATCTATTCATCAAGAAAGGTCTCAAGCCGGTCCGAACCTTGACGAAAACAGCTAAGGTTATCGGTAAGAATAACGACTTAAGTCGCCGTATTGATATTTCATCCCGTACAGCACGAGATGAAATATACGAGCTTACTACCACATTTAATCGCATGCTTTCAGGCCTTGAAGACTCCTCCAATCGGGAGAAGCAATTTAGTTCTGACGTATCCCACGAATTGCGCACACCGATCGCAGTTATTAAAGCGGAAAGTGAGTTTGCTTTAAAATACGGTCGTACTGAAGATGATTTACGTGAAGGTCTGACACATATCTTGGAACAAGCCAAGTTTATGACAAACCTCGTAAGCCAATTGCTCGATGTAGCACGCCTTGAAAATGCTCATGACCTTAACTTAGTGCCTGTAGATGTGTCGTTAATGTTAACGAACATGGTACATGACTATACACGGCTCTGTGCAGAAAATACAGAAAAAAAGATTTCCATCACATCCACCATTCAACCCAATATGCGTATCGTCGCTCATGAAGTATCCTTACGTCGTGCCATTACAAACTTAGTTGACAATGCTATCAAGTTTACGAACTCCACTATCGACATTTCAGCTAAGCTTGCAGGTGGTGAACTGATTATCACCGTAACAGATAACGGCATTGGTATCGAGCCAGAAAACCTCGAGCATATTTGGGATCGAATGTATCAAACAGAGCAATCTCGGAACAAGAAATCCAACCATGGTATCGGCCTTGGCCTGTACTTTGTAAATAAAGTTATTAACTTGCACCACGGCACAGTAACGGCCGCTAGTGAACCACAAGTAAGAACTACATTTACAGTTCGATTGCCATACAATAGAATTGAAGAATAAGCTAAAGCTTACATACATATAACAAAACGCTAGCACAGAGACATCGTCTCGTTGCTAGCGTTTTTTTGTATTATGTAGTGTTTTTGTATTATGTAGCGTTTTGTATTATGTAGCGTTTTGTATTATGTAGCGTTTATAGTATATAACCTTGAATGGTTTAGCCTATGAATTGTTGCCATAGCGGCATATAAACGTATTCTAGGAAGGTCCATACAACAAGACCCGCTACAGCACCAACGATGGCACCATTAATACGAATCCAGCTGAGGTCATCCTCCACCTTAGATTCGATGAAGTAAATAAACTTCTCTGTACTAAGGCCGCCGAGCACTTGGCGTATGATGGTTTCAATAAGATCATAGCCCTGTTCGAGGACATAGATGCCAATATTATGCAATGTATCTTCTATACGTTTTCTCAAATCTTCGGATTGACCGTATACGGTCCACAATTCAAGTGCAATATTCACGAGAACTTGTGCTGGTGTTTCCCCATTTTCATCCCCTACGAGTAATAATTCCTCTACATACGGGCATAAATGGTTTTCAATGACAGATTCCCAATCTTGTTCACGAATCCAACGTTCCCACGCTTCATCGAGAGCATCACAAACCTCGCGGTTTTCTTCTATATGGCGAATTGGATCTACCCATTGGCGAAGCCATGCAGTCCGTTCAGGACTATTTGGTCGCTTCCAGTTTTCAAGCATAGCATAAGCCTCTTGAACGATAGCCTGTGCCAACTCATGGTAGTTTACCACATCAGTCGCTTCAGACATGGAGATGAGGAAATCGGACCAGAAGCCTTTTCTCTTTTTCTTATGGGCCTCTTCTGCTACAACCGCTGTAAGCCATGTCACCATAGCTGGATGGTTGATACGTTCTTGAATTACGTTCAATACCTGTACAACCATGCTTTCATAGCGATTATGTTCACATAAATCGAGCAATACGTGTTTTAACACAGGTACGAGGGAGTGTTTTTCTAGTAAACCGCGAATGCGTTTCGCTCCCCATTGAGCCCATTCCTCGCTCGTTTGAGATTTCCATAATAGATGCAACCCTTGATGAATCACGAGACGCGCTGCCCGTTGCCCTTCCGGTGATAGCAAGAATTTTTCAAACAATGGAACAAATTCCACATTATTTAATAATACCTTGCAACGATCCTTGGTAAGCATCTTTGTCTCAACCAGCTTAATAACACCATTGATAAGGCGATCTTTATTTCTTGGAATGAGCGCCGTATGGTATGGGAAACCGAGTGGCTTACGGAACAAAGCAGTTACGGCAAACCAGTCGGCTACACTACCGATGAGCGCAGACTGTACAGCCCAATAAAGTGGCTGGTACCAGCTTTCATAGCCATAGAAAAATTGACCTATAAAAACAAAACAGTACAATATAGCAGTCAAACCAAGAATACCGTTTGCGCGCTGCCGCAAGGTGAGGGATTTCAAATACTGAATCATTTGAGCACCCCCTCTATCAAAAGGTATAAACCGTAGAATATACCACCTAAAACAGCCCCTACGAGTGAGCCGTTAATACGAACCATTTGAAGGTCATAGTACATCTTGCCGCGTACGATTTGGGTGATTTCCTCAGGTGAATAGCGAGATAGTTCCTGCCCCACAACCTTATCGATAAGAGGGTTCAATTTTTGTAACCACGGAATGCTACGAAGCAAGAAGAATCGTTCAAAGGGCGCTTGCTTATCTGGGTTCAACAAGATTTCCGTACCGAGCACATTAAAGCGACCGATAATGATATCCATGAGGCGTTTCCAGTCCACAGTATCGCCGTCGATGAGCTTGCCTTCCCATTCTTCGAGAACCATTCGGATCCATTGGTCTTTATGTTCCTCGATAAATGCTTGCCATTCCTTATTAGTTTCCAAATTATTGAAGAATCGAATCGCTTGGCCCCATACGTAGCGACCTAGCGCAGAATCAATGGACTCATTTTCCTTCAAGAATTGAACGGCCTTTTTCTGTACCGTTTCTACCAATCGTTCTGGTGAAAGCCCATCGCCGCCAAAGGCAATAGCCAATTCACGGAAGAAAGAGTCCTTCGTATAGGTTTTCATAATGTCTAGCATAACGCGGTACAAGTACGGATATACTTGATTAGATGCGATGACACGCTGACATGTACGGTTAAAGTAGAGCCAGAAAACACTTGCTGTTTGGCGCTCTAACATGCAGCGACCAAATAAGATAACGAGCGGTGTCGCCTTCCAATTTGTAACACCTTTATATATAGCCTTGTTGATTTCCTGACGCATCGGCTCAATGTCCATATGAGACAAAACCTGATTACCTACACCATACAAAATATCGCGCATTTGGCCTTGCCCTACATCGCTCATGCCGTATTCGATGATACGGACCATAACGCGTTCTTTTTTTATGGCATAATACATCTGCGGCACGCGCAACAACTCTTCACTGAGCATGGTGCGCCCCATTTGAATAAGACGCTCCTTGCTACGCGGCAAGATGGCTGTCTTAAAGGGAATACCCAAAGGCTTCGTAAAGAGTGCCGTTACCGCATACCAGTCCGCCAAGCCACCGATCATAGCGGCCCCAGATACGTGCATGATAAATGCCCAAAACATATCTTGCCGTTGTGGATATGAAATTAAAAATATAATAGCCATGACAACTAATAGGGTAGTTGCCACTGGTTTAGTTTTCATCATCACTTGATCCTAACTTACTAAATTACGTATATAGACTCTCCCCATATAACGTAGTGACCATATAGGCCACGAACTTTCACATACTACAACTTGTGAAAGTATATTTAGAATGTGCATTCATCCCCATCTTTTTGAGGCTCCCATACAGGAACATCGCCAAAGAGTGCTTTAAAATACACGGATGGTGTCCATAGTGGACCATTTAGATGCATAGGAATAAAGGCTTTTTTTACCTCTACACGGCGCAAGAACTCAATACTGCCCCACTCCATAGCATCTTCTAGACGATTATCTACCGGGAACATCGCCACGTCTACAGATAAGCCGTCTAATTCCTTAAACTCACGCCATGCCATGCGTTTTGCATCAGCATTATTCTCCGGAGTATCACCAAGCCAATGCCACCAGTTAAGGTCACCTGCATGGAAGATAGAATCAGAGTCGATGTCAGCCGTATTTGTCTTTACGTAGAAAGAACCGCCTTCATCAGTGCTACCATACATATGGATGCCTACATCATCTAATGTGGCATCTTGGCCAGGGCGCATAGTAATACATTTCTTTACCTTGCCCTCTAATGGCACATCTTGATGGCAAATATAACGAGTTTGAGGGCCATCAAACTCTGTAATAGACGGATTGAAGTGATCACCATGAGTGTGGCTCACAAAGAACCAAAGCTCACGACCACGTTTAGCTAATTGCCAAACTATATTATTAGGATCTTTATAATAATCAAACACATAGCAACGCTTACCATCATCTACGAGGAAACCGCTATGCGCTAAAAACGTAACATTTAACATTATTATCAATACTCCTCATTTATTGAGAATTTATATCATTCGTATTGTTTATTATACCATATTTTTCTAAATACATGGCATAAACAAATGGCTATTTATGACATATATAAAGACCTTTTTATAGCCTTATCAAATATATTGACCCCCATCTGTATATCATAATAAGGGCAGAAATGCCGCTGCCGCTTCTTACATGCGGCCAGCGGCTTTCATATAATCAATATATTGGTTCCCCCATATTTCAAGAGATGCAAGAACAGTTTTGAATCCAGCTCCGACTTCCGTAAGGCTATATTCAACCTTTGGTGGAATGGTGCCGTATACTTCACGGTGCACAAGGCCATCATCTTCTAATTGGCGTAATGCTCTAGTAAGTGTTGCTTGTGTAATTGGGTATAAGCGACGCTCTAATTCACGGAAACGCACAGGCCCTTCGGCTAATTCGTGCATGATCAACAAAGACCATTTGCCGGCTAATAACTTTTGACTCGTTGCAAAAGGACAGCGGCCCACTAAATCATGAACATTTACGAGTTGCTCTGCCATTGTAATTCTCCTTCTCTATATAGCTTAAGTAGCTCGTTATAACAAGGCTAAACCTCTATAGCTAATCTCAACTATGTATAGCTATACTACTATTTCCATTTCAGTATTAGAAATATGTCATTCTAATGTAGTTCAAATCATATCACAAATTTATCATATTGCAAGCATTTTACAGTATCATTTTTTAGGGTACAAAATTTTTCGAAAAATTTTTAGTCAGTAAGCATCATAATTCTATCACTTTTGATAGTACCTATCGCAAATAATTCTACTATTCAAAATATTTGCACCTCTATATAATGAGGTCATTAGCTGAACACACTAACAACTACGGAGCAAACTTTACTAACCTGTATCTAGAAAATAACTTTACTCCATCACAAAAAAACTATGCGCTCAATAAAAGAAACTTTCACAACAAGGAGAATTATCATGAATATTTTAGTAATCGGTGCAAATGGTAATGCAGGTCGTCGTATTGTAGAAAAAGCCCTCAAGGCAGGTCATCAAGTAACAGGCGTTGTTCGCCGTGAAGGTGCTATCGAAGGAATACCAACCATCGTAAAAGATGCGTTACAATTAACAAAACAAGAACTAACTCAATTTGATGTAGTCGTAAATGCTACAAGCGCTTTCACACCAGATATGTATCATTTACCAGCAGATTTGACATTATTGCTTGTTAAAGCATTGTCTAACACAAAAACGCGCCTCATCGCTATAGGTGGTGCAGGTAGCCTATATGTAGACGAAGATCACACAGTTCAATTAAATGATACACCAGAGTTTCCAAAAGAATTTTTAGCTCGTTCAAAAACTCATGGTAAGTCTGACGATATCTTGCGTAAATTCAGCAATGTAGACTGGACAATGTTTACTCCACCACCAATCTTAGATACAGAAGGGCCTGAATCTAATGACTATGTATTAGGTAATGAAAATGTTATCTTGAACAAAGAAGGCAACCCTTATATCTCATATGCTACATTCGCACAGATTCTAGTGGATGAAATCAATAATCATAAGTTTGGTCGCCAACGCTTCACTGCGGTACAAAACTAACAGCCTTTAACCAAAGTTATAATTCAGGTTCCCTATCGATGACGGGATTTATTTTTGAAGGCAACAACTAATACAAGTAAATAGCAAGATTATAGCTAAAAACAACTATAAAAGAGCCTCTACGAGCATTCCTTCATCAATAGGGAATCCATAGAGGCTCTTATTTATATATTGAGTTTATACTTAAACAAGTTGATTTACATCATATTTGAAAGCAGCCGTTCTTTCAGCCGCAGTTTTTTGCCATTCTGTCGGTGCTGTACCGTCTTTCTCAAGGAAGAATCCAGAGTCGAGGTAACGAATGATGATGTAGTTGGAATCCTTTTGATCAAAGCCGTTACCACGACTGAAGTCGATGCCATGACCTGTATTGCGTGTTACAATGGCTTCCAATAATGGCAACGTAATAGCATTTAACGTGATTTTCATATCAGGAGAATCAAAGATTTTTTTAAGGAAAGAACTAGGCTTTTCTTCCTTGTACACTAAAAGCTTGCTAATCGTGCCATTAGATGCACATACTACGCGACGGATTTTATTAATAGGAATATCTCCCTTACCATTAGAAATAACGCCGTTTTTAATGATAATTTCTCGTTTACCCATAAAGGAAGAGTCTAATGGCAATTGAAGAGTATCTAAGTTCTCAGGAAAATCTGCGGTCAATTTATTTCGAGCAAAGGCTGTAAGAATCGCTTTTGTTTCACGAATATTGTGACCAGTATTAGATTCTGTGCGGTCCGTATCTAAATCTTGTCCTTCTATATTTTTCCAATTATGGTCTCTAAACAAAATCGTATAGTTACTATTTGAATTTAGATATCTTGTAAGATATAGCTCATTTACATCTTCAAAATCAATGTCAGTTACAACCTGTCCATTGGCATCTTTACAGAGCACACCATTGTAACTAATAGTTAAAGTACGATCAGAACCTTCAAAAACAACAGGATTTGTGTCGAATACAGAAATCATAGCCCTCTCCTTTTCACAATTTCAATCACAGTTCCCCAGCATATACTGGATATATCATCGAAATACATATATTGATTAAAGTTATTAATCAAATATTCTTAACTTAATCATACACCTTCTATATAGATTTATACAAACAAAAAAGCTGATTCCGAAGAATCAGCTTTTTCTATTTCATTGAAAAGTTTCAAATGAAGTTTTAGTTGAAATTAGATGCTTTCAATAGCAGCGATAGCAGCAACGTCTACAACGTCTTGAGCAGAGCAGCCACGAGAAAGGTCATGAACTGGTTTAGCCAAGCCTTGAATCAATGGGCCAAGAGCGTCAGCGCCAGAGAAGCGTTGTACCAATTTGTAACCGATGTTAGCAGCTTGAAGATCAGGGAAGATCAAAATGTTAGCTTTACCAGCTACGTTGGAGCCAGGAGCTTTCTTTTCTGCTACGGAAGGAACGATGGAAGCGTCCAATTGTAATTCGCCGTCGAATTTGAAGTCAACATTGCGTTCTTTCAAAATGTTAACAGCTTCTACTACTTTGTCTACTTCTGGAGTGGAAGCGGAACCTTTAGTGGAGAAGGACAACATGGATACGCGAGGATCAGCCATGCCAACAACTTTGCGAGCTTTTTCTACAGTGGATTCTGCGATATCAGCCAATTGTTCGCTAGTTGGGTTAGGCAATACGCCGCAGTCGGAGAATACGAGCATACCGTCGTCGCCATATTCTTTTTTGCTTGTGAACATGAACATGGAAGAAGATACTGTTTTAAGGCCTGGTTTAGTACCTACAACTTGTAATGCAGCGCGCAATACGTTTGCAGTTGGGCAAGCAGAACCAGCAACCATGCCATCTACTGCGCCAAGACGAACAAGCATAGCGCCGAAGAATAAGCAGTCACCTTTCATAGTTGCGTCAGCTTTTTCAGGAGTCATACCTTTTTTAGCGCGCAATTCTACGAATGTATCAACCATTTCTTGGTAACGATCGTAGTTAGCTGGATCGATGATTTCAGCACCTTCGATGGATACGCCAACAGCTTTAGCAGCTTCAGCGATTTCAGCAGGATTACCTACCAATACAGGTGTTACGAAACCTTCTTTCAAAATGATTTCAGTTGCTTTCAATACACGTTCATCTTTGTATTCTGGCAACACGATTTTTTTACCTAATGGTTTTACTTGGTCTTTTAATTTTTGAATTAAATCCACGATTTTTGCCTCCTTAACATTGGCTTTATGCCATATCAATACTATTATTATAGCAAGTTAACAGCTCTCTAACAACCATTCTAAAACATTTCGTTGTTGAATTCCGTCATAATTTGCATTTTTATTGAGTTCATCTAAGGTAAGCAAAAACTTAGGATATTGATCATTGATAGCCTCTAGAGGCGCCAGTTCACGATTTAACGTATTTGGATCGAGCACAGTTTCACTAACCTGATAATATTCAGTAATACCAGCTTTTTCTGCGACAAAATCAATTTCACCCTTAGCTAGTTGACCTACATATACAGTATATCCACGACGTATGAGTTCTAGAAAAACAATATTTTCTAATATATGACCTGTATCGCGGCTTGTATTGCCAACAATCAAATTTCTCAAGGTTACATCAACACTATAATATTTCGCATTAATGCGTAGTAATTCTTTGCCTCGTACATCATAGCGATTCACCTTGTATAGTAATAAACTATCTTGTAACCCTTGTAAATATCGTTCTACCGTTTTATTATCAATCTTTCGGCCAGCACTAACAAGAGATTTAGCTATTTTATTTGGTGAAAGCAAGCTTCCCACATTCGCCATAATATATCGCACAATATCTTGTAAAATCATGACATCATTAATTTTTAATCGAGCTACTACATCATGTAATAACAAGGTATTAAAGAGCCCCCGAAGATATTCTTGAATATCAAAATCTTCGCCACCCAATTGTTGTGTATAAGGGAACGAGCTTTCACGAAGATACGCCTCATAGGCAGGAATCAAGGAGTACTGCTGTTCTTCATATTTGCTAAAGTAAAATTCAGCAAAGGACAGTGGTAACATCTGAATTTCTACATATCGACCAGTCAATAGTGTAGCAATATCAGAAGACATAAAATATGCATTTGAACCTGTAATATAAATATCCGTGTTCTCTTTTACAAATAGGCTATCTACAACACGATGAAATTGATCGACATGCTGAATCTCATCAAGAAAAATATAGTTCATTTGATTAGGCTGCATTTGATTTAATATATATTGATACAGCGCATGATACTCTCGTAAAGGTTCGTATTCTAACTCCTCAAAATTTATAGATATAATCTGTTCCGGTTTTACTCCCTCTGCTAGTAGCTCATCCTTAAACAGACGAAACAATGTCGATTTACCGCAACGACGTATGCCAGAAACGACTTTAATAATAGACCGTTCACGATTCCGTCGTAAAAACTCTATATACCCATGGCGCTGAATCAACTTCATAAGGGCCTCCTCATCTATGTACTTGCTCATAGATGGAACCCAATTACTGTTATTGTCAGTCATCATATCGACTACCTACAAAACTTGGATTCCATTCCAACTTTATACTAATATTACCACAAAGTTGGATTTCATTCCAAAGTTTTATTGTATAGATACATAATTTGGATTTTATTCCTATAATTAATCTAATAAATTGTAATACCTCACCTCTATTTGTTCTTATACCAAGGAAGATATATAGCTTTCATTGAACTCTAAGCCTATAAAACGATACAATAGTAAATAGCAAACACTACTAATCGAAACATTAGCTTCTAATCACAAACACCTATTCAGGAGGACTCATGGCGAATACAGAAACGACGATTAACGCAGTTATCAATCCTCAAAACAACGATACCCCCATCGATATAGAGAAAACAATCAAAGCCTTAGAGCGCAATAAATTCGTAGTTCATTATTTTGAAACGGCCGCCGAAGCCGTTGCGTATCTAAAAAATCGCATCCAAAACAAATGTGTAGCCATTGGCGATTCTCGCACTTTATTAGAAATAGGTGTTCATGATGCTTTATCTGAGGTCAACGAGGATATAACAGACATTCAGCGTCCACTGCCCGGTGAAAGCTTTCGCGATACGGCGTTACGCACCATGGGACGCGATGTATTTCTCACCTCGGTAAACGCCCTTTCACAAACGGGAGAGATGGTGAATATCGACGGCACAGGTAATCGTGTGGCAGCCTCTCTATTTGGTTCTCAAGAGGTATTCTTTGTATTAGGAGTTAACAAAATCACCCCTGACTTAGCGTCCGCCATTTATCGAGCACGAAATGTAGCAGCCCCACTTAACAGTAAGAAAAACAAAAAGAGCTCTCTCAATCCGTGTGCTACCTTGGACGAAAAATGCTATGACTGCGGCTCTCCAGATCGTATATGTAATGCCTTAACTATTTACTATAAAAAGATGCGTAATATGCAAACCATGGAGATTATTATCATCAATGAATCCTTAGGCTTCTAATGGTTTGTGGACCATTTAGAAAATCTTGTACGCTCATTTGTCCTAATCCAGATACAACCCTATAAATTGTGGACCACCGCGGATCAATAGCACCACTTTCAAGATCACTTATATAAGATTGAGCTAGACCTGATTTATCTGCCAATTGATACTGTGTCATGCCCAATTGTCTACGCCAAAGTAAAATTAATACTCCTAGCTTGTGAACTTCTTGTCGAACCTGTATATCACGACAACATAGGATAGGATTCATAGCAACCTCTATCTACTTTCACACTCAACACATGGTTATGCCTTTACTATACGTCTAGCCCAAGGCCGTGACTAGTAGCAGTTGAAATGCGATAACAGAAAAGCCTCCATAAAAACTAAGGCATAAATTAGTTCTATCGAGGCTTTTTTCTTTACATATTAAGTTATGTCCGATTTCATCAATTCGTGAAATTTTAGTATATCTAGAGGTAATTAAGACTAAAAATACAAGTGTTGTACTCGACAAGCTTAGATTTTATAAGCATTTATCATAATTTCTATACATTATCTATGCAGGAAACACAAATTTGAATTCTAATATCACACTAGATTAGTCTACATCATAATAGGTACATATATACATGACCCTCCACTTTGACCGTAAACTGAAAACAATAATAAAACACTATTAAAACACTATAATAATCAAATCCTTATAGTAAAAAGAGTCCTATACTAAGTATAGGCCTCTTTGATTATCTCTATAAGATTATTGATTAGCACTTTCTTGAGCTTTTTTGATTTCCATGTATTTAACCATGCCGTCAACAGCTTTTTTAGCTTCGCGCATAGCGAGTACTACTGTAGCAGGTTTATGTACAACGTCACCGCCAGCGAAGACACCAGCGCGATTAGTCATACCATATGGATCTTCAGATGTAATGATATAGCCTTTTTCATCTACTTTCAAGTTATTACCTTCGCCGATAAGACGTGCATTTGGTTTGTGACCAGCAGCGATAATGATTTTATCTACAGGCATAACTTGGAAGTTACCAGTACCGTGGATACCAGCACCATCTTCGTTAAGAGCCATCACTTCGTATTTGAAGCCTTCTACCTTGTCTTTACCTTCTACACCTACTGGAGAAGCGAACCATTGGAATTGAACGCCTTCGGCACGTGCTTCTTCGTATTCAGACAACAATGCTGGCATTTGTTCTTGACTACGACGGTACGCTACTGTTACGGATTTACAGCCTAAACGTACGCATGTACGTGCCGCATCCATCGCTACGTTACCACCGCCGATGATGATTACGCGATCGCCTTTTTTAACAGGAATTTGAGCTTCATCAAGCTCACCATTTTCTACGAGTTGTACGTTAGTCAACAAGTACATAGCTTGGAATACGCCATGAACTTCATCATTTTCCATGCGCACTTCTTGAGGAATATGGGTACCAGTACCGATAAAAATGGAATCAAAGCCTTCAGCGAAGAGTTCATCCAATGTTTTATCTTGACCGATAAATGTATTACATACGAATTTAACGCCTAAACCTTCAAGACGTGCGATTTCACGACGTACAACGGATTTAGACAAACGGAATTCAGGAATACCGAATAAAAGTACGCCACCTGGTTCAGATTGGCCTTCAAATACGGTTACATCATAACCAAGTTTAGCGATATCGCCGGCTACGGACAAACCTGCAGGACCGGAACCTACAACGGCAACCTTACCAAGATCTTGCTTAATTTTCTTAGGTTTGCGAAGTTCATTGATACTTTCAAAATCAGCAGCGAAACGTTCCAATTTACCGATATTGATAGGCGGTTTCTTCGCCTTATTCATGATACAGTTACCTTCGCATTGGTTTTCGCGTGGACATACGCGGCCACAAATGGATGGCAAGTTTGTACGTTCTGCCAAGATATCGTTGGCTAAGCCGAAGTTACCGTGTGCAATAGCTTGGATAAAACGAGGGATTTCGTTTTCAATAGGGCAACCCATACGGCACAATGGTTTTGGACAATTCAGACAACGTTTCGCCTCAGCGAGCGCTTCCTCCATTGTATAATCCGCATCAAAATGTAGTGGTTTTAATTCGTTACTCATGGCACATGCCTCCTAATAAGGATCCAGTACTATACTTATACAGCGTTGCATGTACCTGAGCAATCCGATGAGCCCTCTCACATAGGGATGCCGCCACATGCTGCTAAGATTTATCTTTTGTAACCATTCGATAGTCGTGTGGTCACTGGTCAGACACACACTATTCTATAGTATATTCTAAATTGTGAAAGTCCCAACAGTCAAGCAAATATAGCACCTTTTGTATACCAATATAGCCCCTATTCATGCAAGGATTGCATAGAAACAAAAGATACTGTAACAGCAATTCTTAAGTGTATATTTACATATATATCTATGTATGTATACTGATAATAGATAGAGTAATTAATTCCCACCATATTAACATATACGTATAGAGGTTCACTATGAACACAATAGACTTTACAAAAACATACTATATCGATCGCCGCGGTTCCCATTCTCGCAAATGGGACGGTCAGAATTTAAAATTTAATCGCACAGATCTATTGCCTCTATGGGTAGCAGATATGGATTTTATGCCGCCTCAGTGCATACAAGAGGCTATTTGTACCTATGTAAAATCCCAACCTTTAGGCTATACCATGACGAATCCCAAGTATCTTGAAGCAGTCATAGATTGGTATAAGCGACACCACAACTGTATACTTTCTAAAGACTGGCTCACCAGCGCTCCAAATGTCATTACAGGCATTATGTGGTGTATTGGGGCTTTCACAAAACCAAATAATGCCATTGCCGTTCTAAGTCCTGTGTACGGCGCCTTTGATACGAGCGCTAGCGATGCACAGCGCCAGATCATCGCTATTCCTATGAAACGCAGTGACGATAATCGCTACACCGTAGATTACGAGGCCTTTGAAACAGCAATTACCAAGCACGATGTTAAACTGTTCATTCACTGCAATCCACACAACCCTGTAGGCCACGTATGGAGTGAAGCGGAAATGGACCAATTATTTAAGATCTGCAAGCAGCACAAGGTACTCATCATAAGCGATGAGATCCATCAAGACCTGATTACGGGACCAACGGCCTTTACATCTGCCTTGACGGTAAGCAATGGGGCCTATGCGGATAACATTATTGCTATGTCTTCCCTGTCAAAATCGTTTAATATGGCTAGCTTGCATCACGCAGAGGTTATCATTCCCAACGAAAAACTGAGGGGCCAATACAATGCCTATAAAACTCATGTGTACCATACGGACTCCGACGTTATTGCCGAAACGGCCATCACTGTAGCCTACACACATCCAGAGGCGGAGGCATGGCTCACAGATGTACTGGCTGTTATACGTGAAAATTATGAATATCTGTGCCGAGAGCTTTGTACGGCATTACCACAAATCCGCATCAGCCCTATGGACGGCACCTATTTAGCATGGATTGATTTCGGTGCCTATGTAAAGGCGGAAAATATGCATGACCTATTTGAAAATAAATGCCGCATCGCACCAAGCTTTGGCGAATGGTTTGGCGGCGAAAACTACACCACCTTTGTACGCCTAAACTTAGCTACTAGCCTTGAAAATATTAAGACTGCTACCCATAATATTATCAAGTACGTACACCCTTAATGGGTACCTCTTATCAAAAAATACATTAATTCAGGAAATACATTAATCATATTAGAGAATTCATTTCGTCCAAATAAAAGAGGCTGCTCTAGCATCATTCAATGTTAGAGCAGCCTTTTTGTATCAAAGTTTCACTGTATCACACAACTAGTATTACACTAGTTTTTATTTAATTCTATCGAAATGTTCCTTTGCAAATTGCATGTCTTGTACGAGTTCTAATGTACCAATATAGTTATTGTTTTGATCGCGTACAGCCATGTAGTTTACATAGAATGGACGACCTTGTTTTTCAAGCCATACTGCCACATTATCGCGGTCACCTTTACGGAAGGAGTCGATAATACCACGTACAATCGGTTCTACCTTTGGTGGATGGCAGGAGTACACATCACGACCGATAGCTGTAGTAGGACGTTTAAATACCTTTTCACCATCATTGAAGTAACGGTTAATATCTTCATGGTCAACGAAGGTTACCTCCATTGGCATTGTATTGAGCATAGCATCTAGTTGGTCTACAGTTAACGTACCACCAATTAAACCGATAGCATTATTATCACCACTTGGTTTTGTAGTTTGCGCAGCTAATGCGGCATCAGCTTCTGGCCAAGCAATGCGTGTTACCCCAAAGATGTCTTCATACTGCGCTGTATCTTTGTAAATTTGATACCAGTCTTCTTTGCTGAAGTTTTCTGCACAGATTGGGAACAAAATATTTTGTTCTTTGTAGATCATTTCTTGAGCACGTGTAAGAAGTTCATCAAAACGTCTATACCAATCATCTACACTTTGGCTAGATTTTGCTAAATCACCTAATTGGTCACGAATATCGCCATCAACAGTCCACATAACCATGGATGGACCACCAATTGCATAATCCACTTTCAATTTTGGATATAATAAATCGCCTTTTTTAGCATAGTGAACAGATAGTTGACGCACTGTATTCACATCATCATAAGTGGCAGTTTTGTCTGCTACTTTTGGACGAATAGCCTCAATCAACTCATCGAGCGCTTTATTTTCTTCTGTTAATCGGTTTAACGGATGACCTGCAGTCTCTACCAAACCCACAACGCTCTTGCTCTTTTCTTGAGCTTCTAGAACCGCTTCTACCTTAGCATGTTCTGCATCCATTTGTTCATGAATGGTGGAACCATGGAACAACGCAGAGTGAAGGTCACATAATTGTTGTACCTCTTCTAAAGGTGTACCTTCACGCATAAGACCTTGTTCAGCTTTCATAATTTCACTAGCCTCAACATGTTTGAATTGGCTCGCAAAGTCTTCACGAACAGCACCAAGCTCTTCACCAGTACCTAACCGTTTCAAGAAGCCTTTCAATTGCTCTACACGTTCGCTATCTGTAACAGTGTCCTCTACATTAGTTTCTGTATTTTGGCTAGCTTTAGGCTCCTCTACTTGAGTAGCCACAGTCTCTACAGGAGCATCTTTAGTAGATGCTGCTTCATCACCTTGTAGATTTGGCATTTCACCTTCCAAGGTAAAACCAGCTTTCATGAATGCGCTCACGATATCGATCATGGATACGCCCTTCATTTTAGCCCCTTTCGGGATGGTCATGATTTTACCAACAGAGTTCAACATCACCTTATTTGTGATTTCACTGAACCCTAAGCTTTTCATAATCTCTGTTACTTCAGGATATTCTGTTACCAAATCATATACGGATTTGGACAAATCTAATTTCTTTTCCATTTTGATCCCCTCGTGTCAAAAATATTGTTTATTACTTATGTGAGTAGCCCTCTATACGTACCACTGTGTATACAAGGCAATATATACTGTGAAAGGTTTATCTAAAATAACCTATGATCCTATGATAAACGATATCGATTATAAAATCTGTATCCATGGCTATACTTTTGAAAGTTCTTTCTAAAAATATCAACATTTTTATATAAAAATAACGGATAGATAATACATCCCCAGTCAAGTATGGCGGAGAATATATGAACTATCCGTTATCTATTAAATTATGTGCCTAATGTAAATGATTTAAGGCTCTAAAGGGGTCGTAGTTTTAAGAGAGTTAGTAAATTTGAGAGATTTATATGTTTCTGAGATCAACTAGTTTGAGAGATATACAGTGTTAAAAGCTATCTTATTGATGATGAGGTTTCAATGCTTTTTCGTAGTTTTCAGAAACCTTATCCCAGTTAATAACGCGGAAGAATTCCTTGATATAGTCCGGGCGACGGTTTTGGTAGTGCAAGTAGTATGCATGTTCCCAAACGTCTAAGCAAAGAATGGCTTTTTTGCCTTCTAACAGAGGACTGTCTTGATTCGCAGTAGATGTCACTTCGAGTTTACCATCTTTGTTTACCACAAGCCATGCCCAACCAGAGCCGAAGCGTGTTGCTGCTGCAGCGGAGAAGCTTTCAACAAAGGCATCATAGCCACCAAGTTCAGCATCGATAGCCTCTTTCAAAGGGCCTTCCAATTTAGACGTATCTGGTTTTGTCATAATTTCCCAGAACATAGTGTGGTTCTTGTGACCGCCACCGTTGTTGATAACTGCTTGACGGATGTCCTCTGGCACATTAGCGATATCGCCGAGGATGCAGTCTACACAGCCATAAGCAAGATCAGGATATTTTGCGATAGCAGCGTTCAAATTATTAACATACGCTTGATGGTGCTTATCATGGTGCAAGTTCATTGTTTCTGCATCGATAACAGGCTCAAGATAATCGTAAGCATACGGTAATGGTGCAAGTTCGAAAGGTTTCATAATAGTCCTCCTTAAATATAGGGCACGAACGATTTTAAATACTAGGTATCGTTCTTGTGAAAGCGTTTCGATGCACCTGCATCTTTTATTTATTATTGATATGAATTATCATTCTTCATTTATTGTACACTCTATATAGAAAATCGTCAATATAAGTACCCATAGAAAAAGGCTATAGGATTGCCTATAGCCTTTGGGTTCTTTTACCAATATAAAATTCTAATACTTAATGCTATATCTTTACTATGCATCAATAGTATATGTTAATCACTATACACCGATGTAATTCAATCTACTATAGTGATAACAAGATAATTATTCAACGATACATTGGCACATTTTCATTGTTGTTAATGCTGCTTGATGAGATTCTTCCGTAACGCCAGCACAGCAGCTAGAATCTACGTAAACAGGGATTTCTGGCAAACCTGCTTTCAGTATAATCGCATTAGAAACAACGCAAATATCAGTACATAAACCAACGAGCGTAATAGACTCAATAGGATTTACCGAGTTCATGCCTTCCAAACGGGATAATAATTCAAAGGATCCAAAGTTTGGCTTATCGATAAAGGATACAGGGCTCATGACAGGACGCCCTTCTGCAGCTTCGATTAAACCTTTCACAATATGCCAGCCCTCTGTATTCTTCACGCAATGTGTAACAGGCAAGAACTTGCCCTCTTGGCTTTCAAGATAATTAGTATCATGCGTATCGCGCGTAAAGATAATAGGCCCGTCAAAGTTCTCAATTTTTTGGCGCACATTATCTACAATCATCTGCGCCTGTGCTGAGCCAAGGGCACCATCTACGAAGTCTTTTTGCATATCAATAACAACTAGAACCTTTTGCATAGTTCCTCCTGTATATAACCTACCAGTAATAAATTATTTATTCACTATACTAGTTATACTCTTTATACTCAATGACATCAATACTAGAAATTTATTCTTTTTCCTCAGCTAACGCATGACGTACGCGGTGTGGCTCATTATGAGCTAGCTTTCCTGCTGCAGCGGCCGCCACGGCACCTACAAGATCATCGAGGAATGTATTACAGTGACCGCCCTCTTCACTATCTAGCTTCTTAATAATACCTGGCTTTACCTTATCTAAATAGCCATAGTTCGTAAAGCCTATAGAGCCATACAGATTAACGATGGAAAAGGCTAGAATCTCATCGATACCATAGAGGCTTTCATCATTAGCCACGATGCGTTGCAAAGGCTGAGACAATTTATTTTGTTCTGTTAACTTGTCGAGCTCAATGCCCGTAATTATCGCATTGTGTACCTCTCGTTTTGAAAGCACGGATGCCACATGCTCACGACACTCTTCAATCTTTAAATTCGGCATATACGGTTTTTGAACGTATAAAACGAGCTCTGCAATATCCTCTACCGTAACGCCACGCTCCGCCAGTAGGTCGTAAGTGTATTTCTCTAAATCTTTTGTAGATTCCATAAGTGCTCCTTTATTTTTTCTTAGGCTTATCACCGGATAGCATAACAATACTAACTGGAATGGTTATCACCAACTCTTCCTCTGTATCGACATGCTTTGTATTCCAAGCCGCCTCTTTGGCAGCCTCTTCAAAGATGGGGTAAGCCTCTCGATCTAATTTCCAATTATTAGGCCCCGCTTCAACAGCCACAATATTCCCCTTATCATCAGTCTTAATCTCTACTGGAACAATCAAGGTACCGTCAGCACTCGTTTTGAAAGCCTCACTAGGAATGATGACATTATAAGAGATTTGTTGCTGTAATTCATAGGTACGCTTATCTGTAGGCTTTAAATCAGCCGCTAAAGAAGTAACAGTTCCCATCATAGACGCCAATACGGCTAGTAACACAACACGTTTTAACATAGTTTCCTCTCGACTAAATACTCTCACGCTACACGCAGTATACGTTGATTATACCATTTATGATATGAAAAAATCCCTACCGAATATATCGGTAGGGATTCCTTATATTAGATTTTTTTAACCATTTCAGATTTCAATGCCATTGCACCAAAACCATCGATTTTGCAATCGATATCATGGCCATCGCTTGCACCAGTGATGAGGCGAATATTCTTTACGCGCGTACCTTGTTTCAAGATGCCCGCACCTTTTACTTTGAGGTCTTTTACAACAACAACTGTATCGCCATCAGCTAGCTCGTTGCCGTTAGCATCGCGAATGATACCTGCTTCAGCTGCAGCTTGCGCGTCAGCCGCTGTCCATTCATTGCCACACATAGGGCAGATAAACATATGACCGTCTTCGTATGTGTACTCATCGCCGCACTTAGGGCAGTTAGGTAAATTTGCCATTTAGATCTCCTTTTCTCACTACATAATGAAAGTATTATACCATACCTTAGAAGTCGAGCTCTATATTGATATGATGACCATTGGCTTCATATTGATACAAAGGCTATATAATATCTACAATAAAGAACCTAATCAATCTCATTTTTCTTTATTACAGTTTCATACAACTTCAATTTATCTTCTAGATTATTCTTATAGCCTTCCAATCGTTTGATTTCGGCCTCAATAAACCGATAATGCTCTTCTAGTAATGTCATTCTTTCATGGACCGTATGAGATCCGGCATACCGCAAGTCCGCATATCGCTTGATGTTCGCAAGCGGCATACCCATATCTTTCAAGCGTTTAATAAACTGCACAAAACCCACATCCTCCGCATGGTAATTGCGAATGCCGTTCTGCCGCTCGATGTGAAGGAACCCTTGATCCTCATAATATCGCAATGTAGAAATAGACAGTCCCACCAATTTTGAAAATTCACCGATTTTCATACTTTCACCACCTTGACCTCAAGTATACTCGAGCATATATCATACGTCTAGACGGAGGTAATAATTATGAAAGAAACACGTTTTAACATCGGTATGAACACATTGAAACAAATTGACGGGCTGCACGGCGAGGAGGTGTATAACACAATTCAAGAGATTTCACCGGCCATAGCCGATTTATTGGTCGAACTATTTGGCGACATCTACACGCGCCCCAACCTGGATTTCAAGGAACGGGAACTAATTACGCTCGCGTCCCTGCTAACGCTGGGCGGTTGCGAGGCTCAACTGAAAGTACACACCAATGCGGCACTCAATGTCGGTATTGCACCCGAGCAAATCGTAGAGGTCTGCACCCACTGCATCCCCTATGCGGGATTTCCACGCGTGCTGAACGCACTATTTACGGTAAAAGCGGTCTTTGAAGAACGAAACATACTGTAATTAAGAAACGACCGCAACAAAAATCTATTACTAAATATTAGTCTATTTATAACTAACAAAGGGAGACTCTTGATAAAGTCTCCCTTTTATTCGTGTAAAAGTTGTACGAAATTAATTCGTATTTTTCAATATTCAAAATCCGCTATATACTAATAACGAAAGAGCCATTAACGTGAGTTAGGTTCATCTCCGTCTTTTCGAGGGAGGTGACATTATGACTGTATACGAAGCATTATCATTAATGATTTTATTCGCTACCCTCGTAGTGTTAATTCTTAAAAAGTAACTAGTAAATAGTTACAAAATAAGATAAACCTAACGTTTAAGACTAAGTACTGCAATACTTAGACACGTTAGGTTTATCAAATTCGTAATTCTTTGATGAGCCTAACGCCTAGAACACGTTAACTGGCTCTTTTGTACTTATAGTATAGTCTGAATTCTAGAGGCTGTCAATTTACATCGTCCTTATAGGATATTATAAAATGAAATAGAATATAAATAACAAGCTATTCTTTAACACCAATCATACCAAATCAACTAAACATCTACAATCCTTGCAGAAGTTGTAAATAATCTTGTCGTTGACTAAATATATTATATATACGCGCTTCTTTTTCATCATCAAAGACACGATACAAAATAATATTTTTATTAATAATCAACATACGATAGTTTTTATTACGTAAAACAGTATGTCTTGGAATCATGCCCATATAAGGATTATCCGCTAATAAAAGAATTCTATCCTTAATCTCTTGATAAACAGACTTGGCAGTTTCATTGGAAAAAGATTGCTTTACATGCAGAACAATATGATGCAATGCCTGATCGGCCTGCGCCATAATAATGATACGATAAGCAGTGTCTTCCATAACTATTCCGCCTCAGCTAACAACTGTTCTATGCTGACAAAAGTATCCTCAATAGGACCCATTCTACCTTTTCGTTCATCTTCCTCTGCCAAGGCAATAGCCTCTAATAATTCTATCTGTGCTTTCAATTTATTATAGGTTTCATATCCCATACATACCGTATCACCACGACCATTTACCGTCATAATACAAGCTTCATCCCCTGTTTTCAAAACTGTAGAGATTTCATTATATTTATTTCTTAAATCCGACGATGGCCGGATACTTTCACGTAATAACCCCATAAAAGCACCTCCTCATATACAAATTATATCATAATTTGTATATGAATTGTGAATCACTAATCCTATCCCAATCGTTTACGCAAGATAGCATAGAGAATCATGCTAATAATAACGCTCATAACGGCTTGAATGGTATTGGTCACAATACTAGCAATGGCTACGCCTGGATCGAATACAAAGTATTCGGCGATAAAGTAGCCTGCTACGATGATAATGCCACCTACAATGGTTGCCATCAAGGCAGAGGTAGTTGTCTTATTGTTATAGACAGTACCGACAAGATAGCCTTCAATGCCTTTCACCACGAAGGTGATTGGTACAAAGACTGCGTAGCCGAGGAATAAATCAGCTAGCGCTGGGCCGATAGCACCAATATAGGCGCCGTATTTTCGACCTAATAATAGAGCTGACGTCATAATAACGACATCTCCAACATTGAAATAGCCGCGAATGCCAGGTACTGGAATTTTCGTGTACATGGTAAACAGTGTTGCGAGGGCAATCAATACGGCTGTGAGTACTAACGCGGACGTAGTACTGCGGGTTTGAACGTGTTGCATAGCGTCCTCCTTATAAAGAAATAGACATGTGACTATATCCATCACATGTCTATACTATATACCTTTATGGTAACACCTGCAAATACATAGAATTAACTATAAAAAATACTATTAACAGTACTCTTCAAAACGTTCCTCTACATTGTAGAGAACCTCACAATCACAACCGCCACCTTCGTTGATAATCCAGTCTAGTACGCTTTCAACATCTACCTGTTGTTTTTCTAAAAACTCTCTTGTGAAAGTCAGACTATGATCGCAACCATCATTTGTTTCTAATTTCTCGTCTACATAATCAAAGAGATTCCAAAATAATTCTTCGTCCATAGGTAAACTATCTTTAAAATTCTGTTTTTCTTTAGCTTTATAGCCTTTCAATAATTCCTTTTTACGCGCTTTATCCATTATGATTACTCCCTTTTATGTCTTATAAGTTATAGCTCATGACTTATATATCAAGCCTTATTTCTCATATAATTCTGGTCGTTCTAAAACTGTGCCATATTTTAATTTTGGTAGTTTAACGAATTGAGGATACAACTGCTTAACCTCTTTACAAGATTTTAACGTAAGATGTTCTAGATTATTGAGTTCTAAAATGGGAGAGTAGTCTTTATCTATCACCTTTGCCGTTAAAAAGCTAAAAAATCGCAACTGTTTCATATGGCTTAAAAATTCTAAGGATTGAACCTTAAGAATTTTAGGGGCGGCGAAGTCACCTTCTAAGGCGAGACTTTCAAGATGTTGTAGATTAGCTAATGGCGCATAATCATCAATTTGTTGAAAGTTTTCAATCGACAGCGCTACTAAATTTACTAATCTTGAAATAGGCTCTAAGCTCGATACACTTCTTCCGGACCCAATGTGTAGATATTCTAGTTCTTGTAAGTTCTCTAATTTTGAAATATCTGGATAAACGCCCCATTTTAGATGTAATTTTTTGAGTCTCTGTTGGGCACACACCGCATCAAATAACTCCTGTGGCATTCTTGTACAAAACATGAGCTCTGTAAAAGTATCTGGATTATTTACTAGAAAATCACACCACTCCATCCAAATTCGCTTCTTATCTTTAGCAGAATAAGACTCATCTAACTGTGTGCAGTTGATTATCAGCTTGTCTTCACCATCATATTCAGAGACCTCTACCACAGATTTAGGCCGTGCGTCATCCTTATGATAGTAGTCAAAGCCATATTTAATTTGCTTTTCCGTTAACACTGCCATGTTACAATTCCTCTTCTTCGCTAGTCGCATAATCAGTTAGGCTATAACTAGATCCATAACCAACAAATTTTAATGAACTTAGCAAATCGATACAAGTACATGCCCATTAGCGTCTAGCACTTGTTTATAGAAGCGTTTCATTTGCTCGAAATCATGAAGAAGTTCATCTTTGATTTCCTCCTCTTCTTCGTCGTAGTCCCAAATATTTGGGTATAGTTCTGCTTCTTTGCAAGCAGTCATATCAAAAGATTCGAGTGCACTTTCAATATCAAATTGATCTAGAGCTGCCACGATATTGGCTAAATGATTGTGTTCTGTATATGCTACATAGTCTGATATATCCTCAACAGCCATTACGCCTAGTACCGCTTGGCTAAGAGTATTTTTATCATCTTTATGGTCAGTGCCCACACCAGTTAGCACAAAATGGAGTACATCCCACATCTTGTCGATATCAAGCAATAACTCATCGTCGTCATTCCACTCTTCAACACTTTCAAGAATTTCCTCTTCTTCTGAGCCCATGGCTTTAAGCTCTTTTAAATTTACATCGCTTAAACAGCTATAATTAGCAATCAATCCCATAGTCTAAACCCTCCGTAGATAACTAGTAATCTAGAATCTCCCTAGCTATTTAATAATCTATGATTTCTATAAACATTTAATAGAGTATAGCCTCTTTCACCAGTTCATAGGTGTCTATGAGACGCAGTTTTCCTATCCTAGGATTATCTGTAATCTCCTCATAGATATCTTCCAACGTGCGTCTTGGTGCTAGTGTCCACAATTTACACGGGTATAGCTCAACGGTTCCAATAATTTCTAAATGGTCTAGCAATAGGCCTAGATCTTTATGATTAAACCAACAGTCGGTATCGATAGCGAAATTTGTATTGTCTTTCCGGCAGGCGATTTTACTATTTAAAAACTGCTCCATTGTAGGTTTTTCTTTTTGTAAAAGCCGCGTACAGGCCAAATGGTACTCGATTTTTCGCGGTGATTGATCCACGTCAGATACAAAAATAGCTCCATACTCGTTTTCAAACTTAACAGCTAATACGTCGCCCACCTTAACATGAGGTTCTCGCTTTGTTTTAGATTTACGAACCTTTAGAGGCTTTGGATTTTCACTTTGTAGTTGTACGGCTAATGTATCTAACACCTTTTGACGTTGTTTAAGCGCCTTACTATCAATTTCTAGCCAAAACTCATGAGCGCCCTTCGCGATTATGTCTAATGCTTTCTCTTTGATATCCTGCGATAAATGACCTATCTTCCACAGCGAATAGGCTACGGCAGTCCAATAAATTTCTGTATAGAATTCGTCAGTACAAAAATTCTGCTCTTCAGCCAAAATCTCTGAAACAATTGTATTAATACTAGTGCCATCTCTATAGCGCTCAACAATCAAATTATAAATATCATGGCCATCATCACTATCTATGATTTTTACTCCATCAATAGCCATATAATTCTCCTTTTAAGCAATACGTCTAGAAAAACAGATTTTGTGATTCAGTAACGGTTCCATCATCTTCATGGAAATAACAAATATATAAAGGAGCTCGATGTGCAGCGTCATAGAATTTTTGTAATTCAGCAGCCACATTTGCTTCTAAAGGCATGCCTAGCGCCTGAACAACGGTTTCCCATACATCCATTTCTGTATAAGAAGCGATTTCATCATAACGCTCATTGGCATAGGCTTCGAGAGTAGATATGTCCGTATATTGGCTAGCGTCACAATAATCATGCCAACAAATGCTGTACACAAATAAATGGATTAAATCATCTACACTTTCAGCTATACGACCACATTCCCCTTCGCTACTCATATACCCGATAGAGCCATCCTCTAATTGATGATATTCACCACCGGCACCATCACGAGCAAAGGCTTTGCCGGATAAAGAAAATGTGCATCGCCCTTCAGCAGTATCTCGCTCTTCCAGCTCGTCTAATAGACAGAAATCAAACAGCATATCAAAATCTGCTGCCAAGTTAGAATCTTCACACAATAGTTTTAAATAATCCATATTCTTCCCTCTTATTGATTCTCTCATCTCTCTATTTCATCTATTATTTTCTCGTAATTCTAATAATTCAGAAACTTCATCCATGTCGAGATTAAATATATTACTTTCAAGATCAATTGGCTCGAAATAGTAACAAACTGTATCTGCACCAAATTCATCGTCTAATTTCGCCCATTCTGCCCCTGAAAGCACGGTAAAGCCGAGCGTATCGTTTCCAAGGCTTTCAGCAAACCAACGCACCTCATAATCAGGCTTAACGAAGTCATTGAAATATTTGATGGTCACATCTCGATCTTGTTCATCGCCATAAGGAATTTGTAGCTCTTTGTTGCCATTCTTCAATACAATATCGTCACCATAGGGCTTGCCATTACTAACGATTTGAATATCGATAGGCTCATCCATCATATCATTAAAATAATTTACCACATCTTCGTCATACTCGCGCCAATCAATCCAGATGATAGCTTCGGAATCAAATAAATCATTTAGATCAATATCATTGGCAAAAAAGCTTCTTAATTCTTTATACAGATTTTCCATCGTCTCTCTCCACTAGTTCATTATCCTGCAATATCCGCACTAACAGGGTTCCCATCTGCATCAATATTGGCTATGATGCAGTGTCCCCAGAAAATATCGTCATCGTCATAATAGACCTCTATGGTACCATCATTGCGGAACGCCAATTCGCCCATCGTAATACGCTTGGCAAATACGTCCGCCGTAATCGGATCTTGGTCGTCGTTGTCTAGCCAATCATTAGCAAGATCTAGCAATGTTTCACTAATATATGCACTAATTCGTTGTTCAAAGTCTTTGAAATTATCGATTTTATTGAAAGCCTCCAATGCAACGGTGCAGCTTTCATCAGAACCCTCGTCCACATCAAGAGTGAATGCATAATCATCAATTCTCGCTGTGTAATATTGATACTCTCGATTTAACAGGAAGTCACCCCTGTCAATATGAAGGTATTTAGGGGTTTTCAAATAAGCCGACAACGCCTCTAACTCGCTATGTTTGGCATGTTCCTCTAACACCTCAAGCACATAATAGCGATTATTCCAAGCCGGGCGCATATAGCCCAAGTCCTCTAATGGTTTTGCTTTCTTAACTAACAATTTATAGACACCGTGTGGCTCAAAAGAATAGCCCCATCTATCATCAAGGCCCTCTATAATCCATGTCAAAATGCCTTCGCTACGGTCAAGCACGCCAGTTCGAGTATCTAGGATAGCATCGGTGGACACTAATGGTCTATGGTACTTCTCTAAATAAGGACTCGCCCCATTCGCATCACTGCGCGGCAATGCATAGATTTCAAATACTTCCGGCTCAAACTCTGCTTCATATTCTGGTAGACGTACAACACTCATCATTCTCTCTCCTATTCATTACATTTATACGGCGCAAACCGTTTACAGTTAAGAATTACGACCTTTTTATAGATACGGCCACATTATAATCGTGCCACTACATTATAATTTTCGTTACATCATAAACGTTCAGCTACATCGATTCTATGTAATAGCTCTTTTGCTAGCTCTTGGGCTGTTTTGAATTCCTCATTTGAAAGTACCATGAGCACCAAACTATCTGTGCCGATGTCCATGCCTACTAACTTATGGTTTTTCCACGTGGAATTAAAATGCGCGCACCAGTCCCCAATACATTGACTGTCATCAAATGCGGTTGTATCAATAGATACATCTCCAGTTAAATTTTCATCAGTAGATAAATTTTTATTATGGATTAACTTCTGCACATGATAAAGAAAATCCTCTAATTCGATTTTCAAAGATAACTCTACAGCACAACCAGTAGATAGCAACTTCTCATAGAGATTCCACCAGCTATCTTCTAGTTCTTCCATGGAATGTAACTTTGCCTTGGACATGAATGATTTGGCTTGTTTAGCATCGCCTAGCAACAACGTTGCTAACTCTGTAAATACCTCACGCATCTGCTTTATGTCTAGATTTGCTACTTCTACATACAGACTATGATCAGGTAATCTCCGCTTTTTCACAAAGGCCCGCATCATCTTCACTGCGTCAGGATAACTGACATCAGCCATACGATAGGTCTTACCATCTATGTCTAAGAATATATCTACTGCATCTGGTGTTTTTCCTACACGCGCTTTCATGGCTGTACATCCATCGATGGCATGAGGTGGATACAATTCTATATACATGAAAAATCCATCATGCATAGCCTTGAGGGTATTATCTATTCCGACTATGTTAAAACCGTTTCGATTATAATCGGGACTCTTCATGCGCCACTCTTCGTAATTGTCGAATAGCTTTTCTTGAATCCAATTGTAAAAGCTCATATATACTCTCCACTATATACTGCTACTTATATGTAATACATATCTTAATAAATGTCTTAATATATATCTTAATTATATCATTATTAAGGAATACTTATAATAAAAGCACCTCACTTTTACATTTAAAAGAAATACATATTATAAAGACACTGTACTTTCATATTTAATAGAAAAAATACCCCTACAAGATACGTCTTGTAGGGGTATTAATCACACTATTTGGATTCTTATTTAGATTCTAATTTATTTAGATTCTAATTTAGCTGCCAATTCATTATATTTTCGTTCTAACTCATTATATTTTTCAGATAGATCTTTCATATCTTTCTTGAGTTGTGCCGCATCTTCAGTAGTTACCTCTTCGGAGCTTTTACCAAATTTGAAATTAGCACCTAAGCTAATTGTATTACGACCATTACCAACGGTAGTAGCAGCATTAAACATTGTGTTTTTATTAGGGCGGTAGAAGGCACCTAAAGCTGCTGCATTAGCATTTTTATAATTACCAAAGCCAACGGAGTAGGACCATTTATCATGTTTATCGAAATCTAATGGATGCAAGCCAGCAAGCGCTGCAGAAGCCGCTGCTACGCTAGATACTTGTTGATCCGTATACGCTTTAGCTTCATTCAAGCTATTCGCGCCACCATTAATAATACGATTATTTAACGTATTAATATCACCTTCTATGGTAGTGATACGGTTTTCATGATTATCTACTACATCTTTAATAGCGTGTAATTGAGATCCATTGACTGCATCAGTAGAGGTTGCAGATACACGACCTGCTGCTACATTTGTAATGGTACGTTCTGCACCACTATCACCAATACTCAATGTACCAACCGCATTTCCTCCAGCAAAACTATATGTTCTGCCGCCGATTATACCGGAACTAGTAGATACAGCTGTATCAGTAACAGACTTAGCACCAAGTGCAATGCTGTTATCTGTAGCAGCCTTCGCATTTGTACCGATAGCGATGCCATTTTCCTTTGTTGTAGTTGCGCTATGACCGATTGCTAAAGAGTCCTTTTCTGCTGCGTTAGCTAATGTACCAGCAGCAAAGGCACTTTTACCAGCACTAGTAGAATAGTTGCCTAATGCTACAGAGTCCTCATTAGAAGCTGCAGTTTTAAAGCCCAATGCGGTAGAATACGCACCGCTAGCATTTGCATAAGATCCCACTGCAGTTGTATTCATAGCAGTTGCTTCCGCATTAAAACCAAATGCAGAGGACTGATTACCAGAACCTGTGGAGCTATAACCTACTGCTGTAGCGTAATCATTTTTTGCTTTTGCATTATAGCCAATCGCTGTGCCCATGATGTTATTGGCCTTTGCATTATTACCAATAGCAACTGTATTTAGAGCAGTTGCTTCTGCTTTACGACCAATGGCATACGCATCATCGGATGTTGCTTTCGCAGTATCACCAAAGGCGATAGCATTATTGCCTTGAACCTTAGCACCAGTACCACCTACCAAAGCATTATTACCTTTAATGGTATTATTCTTACCTAAAGCCACAGAGTCATGTCCGTCAATACTATTATATGAACCAACTAATAAAGAATTAATCGCATTGTCATTATTGGCATGGCCAAAGCCGCCTACGATATTATTAGTACCACCAACAGTATTGCTAGTACCTACTACCAAGCTGTGAGTAGCAGAGTTTGTATTATACCAACCTGCTACGATACTGCCCGGACCAGATGCAGTATTATTAGTACCAGAAGTAATACTATCATTAGCAGAAGGTCGAACTGTATTATTGTCACCACCGAGCAATATATTATTTACAGGAGAGAACATACCATTCTCAACTTTGTTATTTCCACCATAAGCAATAGAATTCTTCATGCTTAATGGAGCAGTAGTTGTAGCACTAATATCTAAATTGGATGCTGCAAACCCTGTTGTAGTAATAGTTGCAGTAATCATGGCTGTTAACAGCAATTCTTTTTTCATTTCGTTTCCCCCTTTTAAGACAACACAAACAATAAACCTAAAAAAAGATTCAAACCTATCTAATGGAACTTGAATCTTATTGTACCCCTCTATACACTATTCATTGTCAAAATATGAATAAAATATGAATATTACTCTAATATTATAAGTCTAGCTCATAAGAATTGAAAGATAATACAAAAAAGAAGGCATACTACTTATAAAAGCTGTATGCCTTCTTTATATGATATTTTTTAATCAAAATTATTTACTAAAAAATAAATCACTTATCTCTTTATAATCTCTTTCAAATAGACCACGATTAAACAAACTTTGTATAAACTGGTGCTCTTTCTGCAACATTAAATCGTAACATCAAACTCTAGTTTTTCATCTGTAACTTTATATTTATTACCCAATACATCAACATTATATTTAGTCAAATTTTTAATACTGGTCTTTATCCCCTTCATAACCTGTTTATCTGTTGGACGATCTACATAAGAAATCTCTATTCTATGGGCTTTCTCATTATTAATACATTTGAAAATACATTCTACTAATTCACCGTTTTCTTCATAAGCTATATAATCCCCTCGATATAAAGACGTTACAAACCTAGCAGACTCAGGAATTTTTTGAGCCTGTTTCGCTTTCATATATTTATCTTGATCAATTATATATCTACCATTAACAAAGCTAACCATATCATATGGCACATTAAGCACTAGGTAATTCTCTCCATCTTGGTACACATCAGTACGTAAGCTTTTTATTTTCAAAAATACCGATTTATTATGTCCATTTTGTTTTGTATTAACACGATGAGAACCTAATTGTTTCTCTCGGAATTTAACCGACTCAATAATTGGACCATTGCCTTTTTTTGAATATTTCCGAATTGGTCCATGATCTTCTTTATAAGCTGCAAATGGATTATCTTCTTCTCCATATTGTTCTACAATCTTTAGAAAAATCTCAAAAGTTTTAGGATCATGATGATACATTAACAAGTCCTCTGGAGATTCTAAAATACGTTTTTTTAATTTAGCCCCAGAATTCCCTTTTTCTGTATTATAGATATCACTATATTTAGTAATAATATAGGTTACTTCTTTATTATCTTCAACAAAGCTTCGAGTCGCTTTTATCTGCTGATCATATAAAGCTCTATTGGGTTTACGATCCACCTTATGAGAATATAACGGTTCTATACTTTCAATACGTTTTAAAAACTGAATATAGTTAGATACATTCTCTGATTTATCAAATAACTCTTGTTCTAGTACCTCTCCTGTTTCTGAATTAATAATATTGCCATCTACTTCTACAATAGAGTCCTTATGATTCAAACTTTCAGAAAAGGCACCTATTTTTGAGAAAAACTTCATCAATTTCGTGTTAGCAAAACCAGCAATAATCATAGCATCTTGTGCATGATGAGCATATGTTTCTTCTCTATTTTTTGATAGATACGCTTTTTTTCTAAAATAACTTGTTGCAGAACCGTTTATAACTTTAACCTTGGTATTTATATTATGGTACTCAAAAAAGGATTTTAATAAATTGTAAGTTTCACGAGATGCATAACGTGTATCGACCAAATTTCGCTCAATAAATCCTTTCATATCTTCAACTGGATTTCCAAGATATAGTAAATTGCTCTTCTTAGCATTACTAAAATTTAAGTTTTTAGTAACATATTCTTTATATCTTTCAAAGGTTATTTTTGCTTTACCACTACAGAAATATTGGAATGGCGACCGTTGTCCTTTTGCTTGATTTTCTCTCTGATAGACAAGTACTTTGTTAGACTGAGCATCACTTAGAGATATAGATAAAGGAATAATATGATCAACTTCTAAAAGACCTGCTTTAAACACATCCGCCAACTCTATAGGCTCTAAAGAATACGCACATTTAAAATCCTGTTCTAATAATAAACTAATACGTTCAAACTCTGCACGCGTAAGCCTCCTATTTTCAACAAGCTCCATGATTTTATAGCGTTTTTCCTCATTAGCCTTTTGAATTTTCTTAATCAAGTCTTTCTTCTCTTGGCTATTCTTTTCTCGTGCCAGCTCTACTACTACATCACTAAACTCGGCATCCTCACCCATTTGGGTTTTAAGATATTTACGCAATGCATTAAACACCTTAATTGTTTCATTAATAGAGCGTTTAACAACAGGTGATACAATCCAATCAGATAAGTTAGCACTTAACTGATTATTCTGTGAAAAATTATGATTATATGGTTTGATACCTGCCTCAGTATATAATTCCATTTGATTTTTACTAGTTTTCAATAAACTATCTAAGATTAAATTAATAGCCTTAAATGATAATGAATGATATTTAGTAAAATCTCCTAATTTTGCAATCTCTTTGGATAGGTTAACAGAAAGATTTAAATCATCTATTAATGTTTTTTTACGGATTTCTATACTTTTTTCTTTAGTTAGAATTTCAGATATATCATCTACTAATTGCTTATTACCTTCAATTGTAGCTTCTTCGTTTACAGATTTTGCAATTTTTAATAACTCGTTATAACCTTCAAATTTTGTAAAAATAGGTTTTTCCTTTTTATCTATTCTAAAGCCAAAAATATCTTCCTTTTTAACACCGCACACTTTTGCAATAGCAGGAATCGTTACTGATTTACCTTTATTTACATACTCACTAATCAACTCTTGTTTCTGAGCTTCAGTTATCTTCATACCTTGAATCGTTAAATTGTTTAGATCATTTAACAAATTAAATAAGCATGCACTGTAGCTCCATTTAGGTGCTCTTAATTCATCAGGAAAATACGTACACTTACCACGCATTTTATCAATTAGATTAATCTTAATAACATTACCACTTTCATCTAATTGGTAACTCCCATAAGGTGTAGGGCTTTTATAACTACCTGGCCCCTCATAGTATTCACGTTTAGAGTCATATATACATAAAATATCATTTATTATCCCTTTTAATTTAGGATAAAATTCCGATTGAACTTCAAGTAGCTTAATTAATTCATTCCGATATGATTCATGAGTAAACTTATTTTCAATACCACGTACTATTCCTGTAGTATTTAACTTCTCTAACTGAACATGACAAGGATATACTCCTTCCTTAAGTTTATACTCATTGGTTCTGATAATATCGGCCGAGCTTTGGCCACTACCATCTTCAGCAGCAAGATCTTCCGGACTTAAATAGAATATGCCTCTATGTTTAGCCAGTTGAATGATAGCAGCAATCAATTCATCAGGTGAAAGTTTATTATTAAGCCCTCTAGCTCTAATTTCATAAAGATTTGTATAAGATTGATCTCCACTTACCCCTATTACATTTGTCAAGAGTTCTTTTAGTCGATCTAATCTATGACGACTCCGCCTCACACCTCTACGACTACTTCTGAATCTTCTACGGCCTACATTCTCTTCTGCCGTACCCTCACGAAATAATCTAACCCCCGTAATTAGAACATTATAATTTTCATCAATAATTGCATAACCAGTAGAAGCAGTCCCCATATCTAATGCTAATATATGTCTCATATATACCCTCTCCTAATAATAATGGTTCTAATCAATACACAAAATTATTACACCGAGAAAATTTTATACTCTATTATTATTCTAGATCTATCATAAGTTAAGATTACAAAGTAATAAAACGTAAGTGGGCATTCCTTAATATTCAATTTTGTTTTATCACAGCGAAAAATTACAGAGTACTAAAACTTGCGTGTTAACAACAAGATAAGCATTAAGTTTTATCATAGCAAAAAATTACAGAGTACTAAAACTGGCGATTTACTATTATATAAGTGAAAAAGGCTTTATCATAGCAAAAAATCACAGAGTAGTAAAACTATAAAATGTCATATTTTTATGGTGGATCCGTTTTATCATAGCGAAAAATTACAGAGTACTAAAACGAATACGTTCCAACAATTCCCAGTTCTTTGGTTTTATCATAGCGAAAGATTACAGAGTACTAAAACCACTACACTCTTTACCATTATTAAACTTATGTTTTATCATAGCGAAAAATTACAGAGTACTAAAACCTCAACAACGAAGTTAAGCACCTTTGTAAGCTTTCGCTATAACAAAACCATAAACAAAAAGAGCACAGATCATAAGACCTGTGCTCAAAAATTCACACAAAAACATTAGTAATATGTACTACTAACTCAATTTACATATACTATTGTTAATAACTACTTAAAAGTAATGATTTCGACATAAAGTCTTATTTTAGTAGATTCTGTAACCTTTCGCTATGGTAAAATCTAATTACATACTATATCAGTATTACTTATATGTCAATACTTTCTAATTTTTATTCATCAATTTATTTTATTTTTTATCAAATAGCCTTTATTACTCTATTATTATCTTGGCAACAAAATAATTTAATTAAAAGAGGAAAAGGACACAATCAAATTGTGTCCTTTGATTTCGGCATAAAGCCCTACCTTAATAGATTCTCACGAGTATTAAGGCGAAACTGCAGCTCTATCCTACTGGTGCGCCTAGAGGGAATCGAACCCCCAACCTACAGTTTAGGAAACTGACGCTCTCTCCGGTTGAGCTATAGACGCATGTATACTTTATTATATCGTTTTTAATAAAGTATACGCAAGGAGTCCTATTGTTGTAGGTATTGGTTATTTACTTGTTTTTGTTCTTCTGGGCTGAGGTTTTGATAGCCTTTAGCTAATGCACTTACCCAAGATCCGTAAGCAGGGTTTGGGAATACCACAAAGGTAGTACCAAAGTCTTCTTTGTGTGCATCGATGATGCCATTTCTTTCAGCTAATGTCTTACCTTTTGTGCCAATCGGGAAATCACCAGCGTTATCACCCATGTATACAACGACATTATATTTTTTAGCAATCGCATCAAAGCGAGGTTGTTTGTCAGAGTCTTTTTCGAATAGTAGTACATGGTCTTTATCGACGGATGGGAAGCCTAATTCTTTAAAGTTCTGTATCGTTACGTCAAGGTTTACTGGGGCGTAACGGTTTGATACGTAGAAAATTTCTACACCTTGTTTATGTACTTCGTTTAAAAACTCAACGGCTCCAGGCATAGCACGAGATTCGCCTTTATGGACCGCCGCGCGCCACCAAGGAGCATCGAAGCGACCATTGCCATTAGCGATGCTTTCACCCATCAGTTTTGTATTGTCTACTACTGTTTCATCCGCATCAAGAACGATAGCTAAAGGCTTTCTCTGGTGAGATGGATCGGTAACAGCCATTTTAACAAGATTCATCGCCACATTATACCCTTGATATGCCAATGCTCTGTACTCGGCAGAGGTACGCATCCATAACAATCCCATCGTTTCTGTTTCAGCTTGATATTGCTGTTTTTGCTTGAGCGCTGCCTGTTCCATCTGAGTTGTAACAGTAGTAGGAACTATGCTACTTGCTTTCACCGTCGTCGGAGAGTCCGCCTGCACTACAGAACCGACGCAAAGGCTACTACCAAGACAAGCCACCGCTACATACCATGCCAAACTACTACGTTTCATAATTGCCTCCTAACCACATTTGCTCTCTGTATAAATACAATACACAATGTAATTCTACATAATTATGCTAAAGTCCTCTATAAATTTATATACTATCAGTATATGTTGAAATCGATCTATACGAGAACTATGCTATAATACAACTGTTGATAGTATTAGAGAGTTCTTATTATAAAGAGGTATATGTAATGAAACTATGTAAACGTTCTATTATTACTAGTTCACTATTAGCTGCATTGGCTATATCATCTGCGTACGGGGCTACACCTGTACAACCAAGTGAAAACACAGATACTGCAGTGGTTGAGATGGATTATTCTAATATTCCAGAGCTAAAAAACTCTATCGAAAGCGCAACACCTGCTATGGTGCAATCTACGCTTGATGCTTCTAATGGAAAACCTACTAAAGATAAGCCCATCTATTCAACGGTGACTATGTCTGGTAACCGTGTTGTATCCGTAAAAACTTACAAAACTAAAGAAGAACAAGAAAAAGCCATATTAAAAGAGCGTAAACGCTTAGACAAGGTCACTGCTGAACGTCAGGCTAAAAGAAAAGACGAAACACGCACAGATATGCTAAAAGGTTTAACACCAATACCGTCCTATCCACCGGTAAGCGAAACACGCGTATTACAAAGTGAAATGTTCTCTAGACCATTCGGCAGACAACTAGATTTGCGTTTAGTAGAGGCCTATACACAAGATTATGACAAGGCAAAACCAGGCGATATTTATGTCTATGCAGATTATGTGGACTACACATCTAAGCAGCTATTAGGTGAAAAAGATGGTACCACTGCTATTTCAGCTATGATACTACGTGTAATCATGAGAAAAGACGAAAACAAAGCTTTCAGCATCGATGTAAATGCGTACTTCATAAATCCAACAACACATACCATTTCCATAAGTCGGTCCGAAGATGTAAAGGGTATCGATATCAAGAAAGAGGAAAGAGCTGAAGCTGTATTTAAACTACCATCACACCAATTACAAGCCGGCGATCCGCAGTATGAAATTGCTAAGCTTATGTATCAGGACTTAACTAATAAGAAATTTGATTAGCAATATTTAAATACACTCACATGACAAAAGCCCCTCCTTACTATGAGCTACATAGCAAGGAGGGGCTTCGTTTTAATTTAAGGAAGTTCTTTTAATCGTCAGTGTTATTCAGAGAGAGTATCTCTGTTATGTAAAAAGTATTTATAATACTATTTCACATCACTAAAATCAATGTCCATACCCAAAGCTTTAGCAATGCCTTCACCATAAGCTGGATCACATTGGTAGCAATGTTTTGCATGACGTTCTTTGATGAAATCAGGTACACCATTCATAGCCGCTGCCGTATTGTCAAACAAGGCTTGTTGTTGTTCAGGGCTCATGAGGCGGAACAATTTACCTGGTTGTGTAAAGAAGTCAGAGTCGTCTTCATAGAAGTCATATTGGTAGGCTGGACCAGATACGTCGAGAGGAGGATTTTTGAATTCCGGTTGTTCAGCCCATTCACCAAAGCTATTTGGTGCGTAGCCAATTGTAGACCCATGGTTTCCATCTATACGTCCTTGACCATCGCGATGATAGATATTTACAGGACATTTAGCGGCATTAACAGGGATTTGATAATAATTTGCTCCTAGACGATAACGTTGCGCATCCGCATAGGAGAACAAACGACCTTGAAGCATTCTATCAGGAGAGAAAGAGATACCAGGAACGATAGTAGTCGGTGCAAATGCAGCTTGTTCTACATCTTGGAAATAATTTTCTGGGTTGCGATTAAGTTCCATCACACCAACTTCAATCAATGGGAACTCATCGTGATACCATACTTTAGTTAAGTCGAATGGATTGTATGGCATATTGTTAGCTTGTTCTTCCGTCATCACTTGGATGCATAATTTCCATTTAGGGAAATCACCTTTTTCAATAGCCTCAAAGAGGTCACGTTGGTGACTTTCACGGTCACTAGCTACCACATTAGCCGCCTCAGCATCGGAAAGATTTTCAATCGGCTGTTGGCAAATCCAATGGAATTTAACCCATACGCGCTCATCGTTTTCGTTGATAAGACTGTATGTATGACTGCCAAAACCATGCATTGTGCGGTAGGATTTAGGAATACCACGGTCACTCATGACGATTGTTACTTGGTGGATCGCCTCTGGCAAGCTAGTCCAGAAATCCCAGTTTGCTGTCGCATCGCGAAGATTTGTTTTAGGATTCCGTTTTACAGCGCGGTTCAAATCAGGGAATTGCAATGGATCGCGGATAAAGAATACCGGTGTATTGTTACCTACGAGGTCCCAGTTTCCTTCTTCCGTATAAAATTTTACGGCAAAGCCACGAATGTCGCGTTCTGCATCGGCCGCACCACGCTCACCAGCAACGGTGGAGAAACGCACGAATAACGGCGTTTGCTTGCCTACTTCAGAGAAAATTTTTGCTTTCGTATATTTTGTAATATCGTTAGTTACTGTGAAAGTACCAAATGCACCGGATCCTTTAGCATGCATGCGGCGTTCAGGAATCACTTCGCGCTCAAAATGAGCTAATTTCTCCATGAGCCAAACATCTTGCATCAGTACAGGACCACGTTTACCTGCTGTAGCAGAGTTGCGATTATCTGGTACGGGAGCGCCAAAGGCGGTTGTTAGTTTCTTTTCATTATTCATATTACAAACTCCTACTTAGAGATCAAAATGAAAGTAATTTACTTTACATAATTTTTAGATTATATATCTCAATTAAGATAAATATTATTAACGGATAATTATTATCCATTAATCTATAATTAGAATATCACATTTTTTTTAACAGAACAACCCTAAACCTTTATAAATCTTGTATACACGATATCATTTACAAGGACCAAAATGAGAATTGTGGCATTATATATATTTAAATGCGAACTAAATCTCTCTATCAAAATAAAAAACACCTTGCTTCTATCATCAACGTGTAGATCACAAGGTGTTTTCATTCAATTTATGCTGGACGGCTCCAGTCGACTTGTACGTCGATAGCTTCCCACATGCGTGTTAAGGCTAATTTTAGGTTATCTAAAGATTCTAATGGTTTTACGTTCAATCGTTCATATGTATCAAGACCTGTAGCATGCTCGATGGCATGTTCGTCGTTCAAGTAAGCGATAACCTTATCAACCCACTCTTGTTCAGGTAAATCTACGGACACTGTTTTTGCTTCTGTGTCATAGGACAAGAAGCCATTGCTGTTGATGCCATAATGGATGGCTACGCGAAATAAACTCATATCTATACCTCTCTTGCGGTAATTTTTAAACACTATATCCATATTGTAACATGAATAAATATATTAGCGAAAGTATTCAATATAAACTTTATGAGTCTATTGTATCGAGTTATATGTCTTCGTTAATGTCGCCTACATCACTATTCTTATATAGGTCACGGCCCTTATCCATTTTAGTAGATTCCACATCCTCATTAGTAGATTGTGCATCTACTGCGGCCTTTAGCTCCGATCGTTTTCTACGCGTTCCATTGTCTCCGTGAAAGCGCTGCCATAATGCGCCACTCATAACGGCCGTTTCACCAAATTTAGATTCTAATGAATCTAATACGCCAGCTAGTTTATTTTCAGTCTCATATTTAGGTGATTCGAAAAGACTATCTTGCATAGGTACCTCTTCGTCGAGGCCACTTACGGTGAGACCTAATAGTCGTATAGGACCAGGAGGATCTATCCATCGGGTTTCCTCAGAAGAATACATAAAGGCTTTAGCCTGTACCTTAGTTGTAGCACCTAAGGATTCAAGCTCTTTTGCTTTTCCTTTAGGTTTCTTGCTCGTCTTATCTTGCATGAGCTTGTTCCAAAGGAGCAGCGCAGTTTCGAAGAACACATGCTCATGGTCTGATGGCGTGTCTAACCGCTTTTGGCGGGATACGGTGGTAAAATCATCGTACCGAACCTTAATGGATACGGTATGACCTAAGAGATTACGTTTTCTCAATCGTTTTGATAAGCGGTTCGCAAAGTATCTAAACTCTAGTTCAATGGCACTACCATCCGTTAAATCTTCTTCGTATGTCTCCTCAGCTCCGATAGATTGTATTTTGCGATCTGTTTCCACCGGTCTATCGTCAATCCCGTTCGCTAGTTCCCATATGCGCCGCGCCTGGTTGCCCACGAGGGGAATTAAACTGCTTTCATCAGGCAACGCTTGAATATGACGCATCAAGTGAAAGCCCCCTGTTTTCAAGATTTTTTCGGTACGAGGACCTACGCCCCAAATGCGTTTAATCGGTAATGGAGCTAAAATCTCTTTTTCACGGCCATAAGGTATGACTACAAGGCCGTCGGGCTTATCTAAATCGGATGCCAATTTGGCAAGGAATTTATTCGGTGCTAGCCCTGCAGAGATAATAAGACCAGTTTCCTCAAACACTCGGTCTTTAATAGCTCTGCCCAGTGCTTTTGGTCCACTATACATGGTAGACATACCGCTAACCTCGAGGAAGGCTTCGTCGATAGATAGAGGCTCAATGTGAGGCGTAAATTCTTTCATAATAGAAAAAATCTGATGGGATACCTCTTTGTAACGATCCATACGCGGATACACATAGATGCCATCGGGACAGAGTTTCTTAGCACGAGAGATGGGCATGGCGGAGTGAACGCCAAATTTACGAGCCTCATAGGAGCAGGTAGCAACGACGCCACGTGAAGAAAGACCACCCACAATTACGGGGTGGCCTTTATATTCTGGATGATCCAATTGTTCGATGGACGCGAAAAATGCATCCATATCAACATGCATAATCCATCGTCTCATTGTTACGCTTCTTTTTCGTGCTCAGAAATACGGCAGTATTTAATTTGCGCGCAAATACACTCATCCTTAGATTTATATAGTTGAGGGATGATTTCTAAAATATCGCCAAATGTAGCTTCATTAATGGAATAACGAGTCCATAAGCCATTACGTTGAGAGTTAACTACACCTGCATCAATTAAGATTTTCATGTGGTAGCTCAACGTAGATTGGGACAAATTGAAGCTAGCTAAAATATCAGCTGCACATAATTCATTGCAAGACAACATATCGATGATGTGTAATCTTGTTTCATCGCTTAATGCCTTGAAAATCGTAGCTAAACGTTCGTAAGAAACTTCAACCATATCTTTAACTCCTCAAATCCGTATCAAAAAATGTCAATCTACTTTCTAGACTCTATTATATACTATTTCTTAATGTAAATCTATTTTTTTCTTTATATTTGTATCTTAATAATTTATTATGAATATCAATTTTACATAGATGGGTAATTTTTACCACATTATAAACTAATTTAAGCACGTCATAGTTTGTATATTGTGAATATTTTAAATAAATTTTCATCTCATAGATTTATTTAGTTATACATAATCCTGCATATATAAAAATTGTATAAAATATTTTTCTATAGAATTTTCGATATACGCGTTTTCTGATAACCTTATAGCATACTTCGATATACCGCACTACATTAGCAACCGAAAGGATTAGATGTATTATACTTTTTTTGTGTTCTAAATCATTTCATTACAAAAGGCTCCTCTTAGAGGAGCCTTATCTGTATAATTCTATAAACCGATTGCATAGCGGTAAAATTTTAACAATTATACGGCTACATCGACACTATCGAATGCAATCATTCGCATTATATCAAATTAGTATAGCTTAGAATACGTTTACCAAGTCGATAGTTTGATTACGGTTAGGACCTACGGATACGATACCCAAAGGTACACCTGTTACTTCTGCAATACGTTCTACATATTTGCGAGCATTTTCAGGAAGATCTTCGTATTTACGGATACCAGAAATATCTGTTTCCCAACCTGGCAATGTTTCGTACACTGCTTCGCATGCTTCAAGGTCTTTTAAGTTAGCTGGGAAGCCTTCTACATCTTTACCATTCAATTTATAACCTACGCAGATTTTCAATTCTTTGAATGTATCAAGAATATCCAAACGAGTGATTGCAAGGTAATCGAGGCTGTTAAGACCTGCCGCGTATTTTACAACCATAAGATCTAACCAACCGCAACGACGAGGACGACCAGTTACAGTACCGAACTCATGACCAAGTTTGCGAAGGTTATCGCCAGTTTCATCAAGAAGCTCTGTAGGGAATGGACCTGCACCAACGCGTGTTGCGTATGCTTTTACTACGCCGAAGATATTTTTCAAGTAGTTTGGACCAATACCAGCACCTGTGGAAGCACCACCAGCGATTGGATGAGAGGATGTTACGAATGGATATGTACCGTGATCAAGGTCAAGCATAGTTGCTTGCGCGCCTTCGAACAATACCTTTTTATCCTCTTGAACTGCTTTCAAAACAGCGATGTTAGTGTCTGTTACATATGGTTTCAATGCTTCAGCATATTTGATGTAATCCGCTAAGATTTCATCGTAGTTAACAGGTTCAGCATCATAAACCTTTGTAAGCATTTTGTTTTTGAATTCTACATTGTATGCTAATTTTTGTTTGAATGTATCCAAGTCATACAAATCGCAGATACGGATGCCGATGCGGTTAATCTTATCAGCATAGCAAGGACCGATACCGTTTTTAGTAGTACCGATTTTAGCGTCCCCTTTAGATGCTTCCTCTGCATTATCTAAGGCGATATGATATGGCATGATAACATGCGCACGGTCAGAAATTTGAAGAGATTTAGCAGATTTACCTTGTTTTTCAAGGCCTTCAATTTCTTGTAACAAAACTTTAGGGTCAATAACAACACCAGTACCAACGATATTTTGTTTATCATCATACAAGATACCACTTGGTAACAGACGAAGTGCAAATGCTTTGTCATCTACTACAACAGTATGACCTGCGTTATTACCACCTTGACTGCGCACAACAACGTCCGCACGTTCCGCGATCCAGTCAACGATCTTACCTTTACCCTCGTCGCCCCATTGAGTGCCGATAACCATACTTGTTGCCATATCTATATCCTCCATGTGAAAGTCTAAATAATTCATTATCATTATACAACAATGTTCGGACTCTGTGAAAGTATTTATTGTGCCAGTACTATTTTGGCTCTTTAAGCCATAGGCTCATTAGGAGCCCCGTAAGTCCTACAGGTATCAAGGTCATCAAAGCGGTTTGTACGTCATAGATATCTGCCAAGTGTCCGATATAAGGTGCTGCAAGGCCGCCTAAGGTAATGCCAAGGCCTAGTGTAATCCCCGACGCAAAGCCTGCATTTTTAGCAAGGTATTTTTGACCGAGTACGGTAATCGGTCCATATTGTGAGAATACGCCAAAGGCCATCGGTATCATAGCACCGAAGAAGCCCCATATATTTGGGACAAAGATAAATACTAAAACAGATGGCAAGAAGATAAGATTACCTAAGCGCACCGTTTTAAGGAAGCCTAATTTATCGGATAAAGCCCCGCCCATATAGGTAAGGACTGCGCCCATTGCAAAGTACATGGTTAGCGCCAAGCTAGAGGCGCTGGCTTCGCCGTTAATAACGGTAATATACAAAATAGGGATAAAGATGGATAGTACAGAGAATAAAATGGAGCGAGAAGCAATGACAAAGAATAACTTGCCGAAGCTCACCCAATCGTTGGCACCAGTATTAGTGGACTTAGCAGAGCTTTTACTTTCACCAACAACATCGGTAGCCGCAGAACCTGTAAAGGCATACACATACAATAACACGCCAATCAATGCAATGGCCGTGAACACCCAAAGGAAATGAGCACCAAAAACGTACACACCACCAGCAAGGAGCGGACCCAATGCAAAGCCAGCGCTGCCACCTACGGCAAAGCGCCCCATAGCATTACCAAGCTCATTGGATTGCATACGATTTACAAGAAGTGCCGCCTCAGGATGGAATAATGCTGCCCCTACGCCGGCCAAGAGTGACAAGGCTAGAATCATTTCATAGCTCGTAGCTAGTGCTATAGCACTAATAGACACGAGAGTCACCGTAAAGCCTGCTGGAATGAACCAAGGTACGCGCCACCGATCCGCCACATACCCCAAAACAGGCTGCGCTACAGAAGCTACCACAGTGTTACAGAAAATAATAGATGCCGATTGATAATAATTAAGCCCAAAATTAGCGATAAAAAACGGTATAAGTGCCGCTAGAGAACCTTGTCCAAAGTCATTAATACAATGAAAAATAGGCGGTCCGTACTTTCGTATAATACGTTTCATATAACCTCCTAAGATAAATAAAAACAGGTAGATATAGCCAACACCTAATGCATGCGCCATAGGCTTGTTGGTCTATACCTACCCTAGTCTTTCATATGTTATATGGGAAGTACCCTACAATTATAGGCCAAAGCGAGCCATGATTGTATCTACATGTTTCAACAATTTATGTGAATCGAAGCATGCATCGATTTCTTCAGCAGTCATGTATTTCTTGATGTTTTCATCAGATTTAAGACCTGTAGCGAAATCTTTACCTTCAAGCCAACGTTCCATAGCGTATTTTTGAACCCAACGGTATGCTTCGTCACGTACGGCACCTTTGTCTACAAGGTGAGTTAAAATTGTTTGGCTGAATACAAGGCCTCCTGTAAGGTTAAGGTTTTTAAGCATTGTTTCAGGATATACCAACAATTTATCAATTGTACGGATTGTAAGGTGAAGCATGTAGTTCAATGAAATTGTTGCATCCGGTAAGATGACACGTTCTACAGAGCTATGGGAAATGTCGCGTTCATGCCACAAAGCTTGGTCTTCGTAAGCAGATTGAGCATAACCACGAAGCAAGCGAGCCATACCACAAATTCTTTCACATGTAATTGGATTACGTTTATGAGGCATCGCAGAGGAACCCTTTTGTTTAGGGCTGAAATATTCTTCCGCTTCGCGCACTTCTGTACGTTGCAAATGGCGGATCTCCAAAGCGATTTTATCCAATGTACCGCCTACAACAGCGATAGTGGACAACAATTCAGCGTGACGGTCACGTTGTACGACTTGTGTAGCAATTTTAACAGGTTCAAGACCTAATTTTTCGCATACATATTGTTCTACGAATGGATCGATGTTGGAGTATGTGCCAACAGCACCGGACAATTTACCAACAGCTACGCTTTTACGAGCATGCTCCATGCGTTCGATGTCGCGTTCTACTTCAGCCATCCACAATGCTAATTTCAAACCAAATGTAGTAGGTTCACCATGAATACCATGTGTACGGCCGATCATAGGTGTATATTTGAACTCAGCTGCGCGACGACGCAATACTTCGTGCAAACGTTTCAAATCTTCAATCAAGATGTCGCATGCTTGTTTCATCATGTAACCAAGTGCTGTATCTTTAACGTCAGTAGATGTAAGGCCAAGATGAATGTATTTAGCCGCTTCAGGACCTACGTATTCGCCCACTGCTGTTACGAAGGAAATAATATCGTGGTTTGTTTCCTTTTCGATTTCATGAATGCGTTCAACGTCGAAATTGCCCTTTTCACGAATGGCTTTAGCCGCTTCTTTAGGGATAACTCCCAACTCAGCTTGCGCCTCGGATGCCAATGTTTCTACTAATAACATTGTGTCGAACTCGTTGCGTTCGCTCCAAATATGGCCCATTTCTTCTCGTGTATAACGTGGTATCATGATGTCTCCTTTGCATGATAAAAGCTAGATTTCTTATAGGATAATTGTACCATATGTGAAAGCTCCATTCAATAAATGGACCTAAATTTTCCGAATGATAATTATATTAAATTTACTAATCGTTCGTATTTGTTGAAGATGACAGCCATTCATTGAAGTCTTATGATACGTTTTGACTTATGATGACTTTACTTATGATGACTTTGCTTATGACGCCTTTCTAAATAAACAATTAATAGAATTGAGTTATATTAACTCCGTCTCTATGTATTCGTGCTAATAAAATGATATACTAGAATTATCTGAAATATACATAAACTTGTATATCATTATCGGGAGGCTTTCATGGCAAATTTAAATCGCAAAGAGCGTCGTGCACAGCGCAATGAATCGAATATTATAGGCATGCTATTACGCCTATTCTTTGGGCTCAGCTTTATCGGCTTGGCTGTAGTTCTATTTGGAGAGTTTGATCTCAACTATGTATTCTCCATCTTTACAGCAGACATCATCGTATCCTTAATTTACGTGATACTCAATAAATCTCGCATCACCACATCCTTAGCTGTTAACACCAATGTACGCGTTATCATTGCATTCCTCATCATGCTAGTAACAATGTTCTTCTACGCCTTCGCATTATGGCGCGTCGATCAATTTAGTGCACCTATGCAGATCACTTTATTTATCGGTGGCGCCATCGTATACCTTGCGGTGTTCAACTCCACTAAGACAATGCTTACTAATCAAGACTAATACAAACATAACAAAAGAGGCATATCTTACATACATGCGTATGTGAGGTATGCCTCTTGTTATTATTTATGTATCTGTTAATGAACTATTATTGATTATTTTTGTATTCTGGTTTCCACAAGATAGCATCAATCGCAGCATCAACATCTTGTTCAGGTGCCAAGCCTTCTTTGATGGCACATTCGGCAACAGCTTTAGCAACTGTACGAGAGAATTGTGTTAATTTTTCTACTGGTGGTAACGTAGCTGCACCTGGTTTTGTAGTATCTACAATACCTTGTAAGGCATGAGCTGCTGCGGAAATCATAGCATCACTTAAGCGAGTTGCATTGACAGCTAATACACCAAGACCTACGCCTGGATAAATGAGTGCATTGTTAGCTTGGCCAATATCATATGTTACACCGTTAAGTTCAATAGGTGAGTATGGTACGCCTGTTGCGATGAGCGCCTTTCCATCTGTCCACGTTAACAGATCTTGTGCACTTGCTTCTGCTAATTTTGTCGGGTTAGATAATGGGAAAATAATCGGTCTTTCCACATGACTAGCCATTTCTTGGACAACCTCTTTTGTGAAAGTGCCTGGTGCTGTCGATGTACCAACGAGGATGCCTGGTTGTACCGCTTTAATGACAGCATGTAAATTAGTTAATTCATTAGCATTAGTGAATTCAGAACGTTTACGAGCGAACGGTTTTTGCTCGATTGTTAAGTCTGTCATATCATCGAATAGGAGACCTTGTTTATCTACGAGGTAGAAACGACTTCTAGCTTCCTCTTCAGATAGCCCTTGCGCTACCATTTCAGACATCACGAGGTTAGCGATACCTACACCTGCTGTACCTGCGCCAAAGCACACATATTTCTTATCAGTTAATGTGTCACCGCTAATTTTGAGTGCCCCTAAGATACCTGCAAGGGAAATGATACCAGTACCTTGGACATCATCATTGAAGGTAGCAATTTGAGGACGATATACTTTTAAAATTTCAGTAGCATGGTCGCGACCAAAATCTTCCCAATGTAGGTATAATTTAGGGAATTTAGATTCTACGTGACGAACAAAAGTTTCTATAAATTTGTTGTATGCATCTCCTGTGATGCGGTTTTTACGAACCCCTAAATATAATGGATCGTCAAGAAGCTCTTGTCTATTTGTACCTACATCAAGTACAACTGGTAGTACCCATTCAGGATTTACGCCTGCTGCTGCAGTGTAGACCATTAATTTGCCTACGGAAATATCTACGCCGTTAGTACCCCAATCGCCAATACCCAAGATTTCTTCTGCGTCAGTAACTACAATTAAGCGAATATCACGACTATCTGCAGCTCGATCTAAAATAGTATCAAGTTGATCTATATTTTCTTCTGTAATATAGGCTGCATATTCTGGATCAATAAATTCGTGGCTAAAACGTTCTATACTTTCAGCTATGACAGGATCATAAACGATTGGCATCATTTCAACAACATGATCGCTAAATACTTTGAAGAATAGAGTGCGATTTGTGGAGAAAATACGCATCAAGAATTCACGTTTTTGTAATAGAGAATCTTTGCGACTAAACAATTCATAAGTTTGAATTGCTTGCTGTTCTAACGTTTGTACAACTGGAGGCAATAAACCTTCAAGACCAAGGTTTTTACGTTCTTCCTTTGTAAAGGCGGTACCTTTATTTAGGAAGGGATTATTCAAAATTTCATAAGCTTTCATATAAACCTCCTAATAGGAACTACTTGGTACGACTTACTACTGTACCTACTTTAATTATACACTAAATGTCAAGAAAGTTTTATAAACATAAAAAGAGGCATATCTTACATACATTTGTATGAGATATGCCTCTTTATTGTCCTAGAATAACGGGAACTGCTAAGTAAACAGGTTCACCCCGTCGGTTAACGATGGATCCACTGCTTTTGATGATGCGCAGCGCTTCGTCTCGTACAGCTGGTGGTACATCATCCACGATCAGTGGCGTATGTTCGCCAACGATGACATTACCGTTAACATCAAAGTTAACTCGTACTACCACCTTGCCTGTTACGACAGATGCTCGCCCCTGTTCTTGCACAGTCCGCAAGTAGTCATGAGGATTAATATCTGGTTTTTGTAAAAGCGCTTGTTGTCCTGGCGTCAATAAACTCAATGCTAAATCAGATAAGACAGATAAGTCACTAGATTCAGGCAATCCATCTCCAGTTGCATTCGGATCTGATGTTATCTCTTTACCGATAGGCGCTTTACTATTCTTGGAGGATTTTCCATCCTTAGAATCTGCCCCGTGCGTAACTACAGCTTGTTCACTGTTGCTCGTTTCCGATTCAATAGCCTTTGGAACAGTCCATTCTCGGCGCACACTAGATGCTGCTGTACTGTCACTTAACTCTTTAGTACGTGCATCCTCTTGCTTGCGCTCATCCACCAAAGAATTCGCCTTAGGTGCCGCGCCTTCTGGAGTTACATTCTGTGTTTTTTCCATAGGATTTTCCGCTGGTTTCGGTGCGGTGTCAACAGCCTCAACCCCTGTATCGCTTTCACCATCATCAGGCAAATTAAAGCTAATTTCCGCCGCATCATGGGCGGCACCTGTACCTGCCATTCCCCGCAAAGAAAGACCCATCCCAGAAACGAGTATCGTCGTAATACCTAAGGACACGATGAACGGTTTCAAATAATGCGATTCAAACATAGAATCACTTCCGTTCCGTAGCGACGCTAATATATTTAGCGCCATTCACCTTGAGCATGTCCAATAGGGCGATAACCTCGCTATAGTAAACATCCTTAGATGCCCGAATGACAAAAGCTTGTCGAGGTGCCTGTTTCACGATAGATTGTACCTCTTCAGCCAATCGTTCGGAAGAGATTTCCTGATTGTCGATATATAGCGTGTGCGTTGTGGTGAGCGTAATCGTAATAGGTTCAATAGATTTTGCTGTAGATGTCGATGCAGATGGCAAATTGAGCGGAATTTGTTGCTCTGTATTCATGTACAGCGTGCCAACCATGAAGAATACCAATAAGAAAAATACGATATCGATCATAGGGATAATCATGATGGTCGGTTCTTTTTTAACCCCTAATGTGCGTCGTCTCATATATCATGTTCCTCGTTGTATGCATCGAGGATATTACCACACTCATGCTCTAAGGTAGTAATAGAATCGTTTACCTTTGCCGCACAGTAACTGTGAAAGCCAAGCGCGATAATCGCTACAGTCAAGCCTGTAGCCGTTGCCACTAAGGCTTCAGATACACCGCCTGTAATGATGGTAGGCGCACCAATATCGCCACCTACAACAGCAAAGGCGCGAATCATACCCAGCACTGTCCCCAACAGCCCCAACAACGGTGCCATCGTTACAATCATACTAAGCCAGCTAAGGCCGCGTTTTAAACGCTCATCGGCGTAAGATACTACGTCTTGCAAACGGTTTTCTAGACCATTATAGTTCTTTGCACTGCGCATAGCACGAGCAAATAAAGCGCCAAGCTCCTCTGTGTCGCGTTCCAGAACACTTGGTAACATGACCCAAGATTGATTCTTCTCTAACACCTTATTAAAGCGGCGCAAGTCCTTTGTAAACTTACGATATAAAATGATACGCTCAATGCCAATCATCAATGCAAAGAGCAAAAAAATTACTAGCGGATACATAACAAATCCACCAGCCACAAATAAATGCGCTATGCTACTCATACTAACCTCCAAAAGCCTTCACCCTCTAGGCCCCATTAGAGTTAATTATATCACGTTTTAAGGCATCTAAAAATATGTATGAGACAAAAAAAGGCTATACTAATCATGATACACATATTAGTATAGCCTTTAATTTTGCTTTAATTTTGCTTCTATTTTGCCTTTGCTGATCCTTAATTCCGTCATGATTTAATCATAGCATGACCATAAGTATGATTTATTGATCTTTTTTAAGGAATTTCACAAGTATGCCACCGATTGTTAAGGATAAACCGAAGCCACTACAGAACATACCGATGGAATACATCCACGCATAGGTTTGATTGTTAGAGGAAATTGCTTTAGCTGCATCTCGTGCATTAGTAGCATTTCTTGCAATTTCCAAATTCGTTGTAGCAGGATCTGGATTCAACAATAAGATAATAACACCTATGATTAAAACAACTACACCAACGGGTAACAACATTTTTTTACTCATTTTAAGACCCTCTTTAACATTATACGAAACGGTATATACCATTAGATATTATTTATCAAGTTTGTTTATATCCAAACGATTCATACTGCCAATAAAGCTATTATAGGATTCAACCATATCATTATAATGGTCATTTGTTTGGTCACCTAAGAATGTACGAATTCTACCAATAGCTGTATTTAATGAATTCTTAGTACTGTTATATTCCGGACTAGTAATACTACTGGATACATCCATGATACCTTGCAACTCTTGGTTAGCCGCATTTACATCAATTTGCTTGCCTTCTTCAAAGCCATCCAATAATGCAGTTAAACGTAAATGAACTTCTTGAGCTGCCGCTGCATTTTTCTTACCAGAATCCTTAAGTTCTTTCAATTGTTCTTGTTGATTTTCTGTATTATGTTTGTGAATTACTGTGTCTAGTTGATTATACGCTGCATAGAACTGATCATATAATTGAACGTATTTAGGTCCTAATTGTTGTTCCTTAGCATAATTATCTGCTTGATATGAATTAGTTTCGTAGTACGTATCCAATTCACTGGCTACTGGTACAATATCCTTTAATACAGCCAATACGTTATCTAAAGGTTCTTTCATATCATCATATGGCACGCCAGCATCTTTAGCGGCTTGTAAGTTCTTTTGTAAAGAATCAAAATGTGGTGCCATAAAGCTTGTTAAATGTTGACCTTCTCTTAGTTTTTGAATGTCTGGGCCGATAGCATAGCCAAAGCGCACTGTATGACTGTTAAAATCGCCAACGGCTTTAATGTAGTTGTTAAACACTTTAACATCATCTTGTGATTTCTTTTGAACACCTTGTTGTACGCTATTGGCAACCTTAGAAACACTACATCCTGTCAAGAATAATGGTGCTGTTAGAGTTGATGCGCACAATACTACTGTTAGCATTTTCTTTACTAGTGGTTTCATAATGACCCTCTCTTTTTAATCACATACAAGTAACAATCTATGATTAAATTATATATCATATATGATATTTATGAAAGTATCAACCGTGTTTTTTATGAAATTTGTTTCATGAATATGCTTTCACAGGCACATAAAAAGGCATAGTATACATCTTCATTGGGCTAAACCCAATAGTAATGTTTATACTATGCCTTTTCTGGATACATCTTATATGTCTAAATCAGTATGATAGCTAATCGGAGTGTCTTAATAGATAAGTTATGCCATCTTATCAAATAGGTATGTAGCTATCTACTCATTTAATAGACTTGTCAAAAACCCCAATTAATTCTTCAACGGCTTGAGATTCGCTCATTTCACCGTCTAAAACAGCTGCTTCGACTTCGCCCATACGACCTTGAATGACTACATTATTAAAGAATAGGTTGTGCAAGTGTTCGTCAATCATATCACGTACCCAACGGAGGGATTGTTCTTGACGGCGTTTTAAGAAGACGCCATTTTCTTTACCTTGTTCAGCAAATTCTTGGATTACATCCCACAATTCGTCGAGACCATCCTTCGTAACAGCTGAACAAGTATAGGCTTGTGTTTTCCATTTTTCCGTAGCTGGACGGATGTAATGTAACATCCGATCGTAATCGCTACGAGCGATGAGAGCACGCTTGAGGTTGTCCCCATCAGCCTTGTTAACCACAATAGCATCAGCCAGCTCCATAACGCCTTTTTTGATGCCTTGCAATTCATCGCCTGCACCAGTTAAGACGATGAGCATAAAGAAGTCTACCATGGAGCGCACAGTGACTTCGCTTTGCCCAACCCCTACGGTTTCGACGAGAATAATATCGTACCCAGCAGCCTCGCAAAGTAGCATGGTCTCTCTACTTTTACGAGCCACCCCGCCTAGTGTACCACCAGCCGGCGATGGACGAATATAGGCCTCAGGATGTTTCGTCAACGTTTCCATCCGCGTTTTATCGCCCAAAATACTACCTTTTGTGACTTGGCTTGTAGGGTCTACAGCAAGTACGGCTACCTTGTAACCTGCTTCAATGAGCATATTGCCAAAGGCTTCAATAAATGTACTTTTACCGGCCCCAGGCACACCAGTAATACCGATGCGCAACGCCTTGCCCGTACGAGGCAATATAGCTTGCAATACTTGTTGAGCTAATTTAAAGTGTTCCTTATTATTACTTTCTACTAACGTAATAGCCCGTGAAAGTATAACGCGGTCCCCCTGCTCGATACCGCGTACATAATCAGCGACAGTTAACTTCTTTCGCCGCTGTACGGGACGTACCGACGGAGCCAGATGCGCGGAGCTAGATAAGAGGCCGTCGTGCATTTCTTTGACGCCTTTCATCACGTGACACGCAAAGGTATCATCTTTCTTCGCATCTTCTGGCACCCAGTCCGGACGGTAGGTACTACCCTCGGCGCTTGCGTTTTTTACACCTAATTCTGGCGCCTTACCTTCACCAGTGGTAAAAGTAGCGTCCTGTGCATTGCGCAATTCATCCGGAGTAGGCCGTTTATTATCAGTCATTGCCTTCGTCTTGAACGTGGCTAGTCAATGTTTCTAGCAATTTTTTAGCCGCTACAGGCAAGACTGTACCAGGGCCAAAGATAGCCACTGCGCCATGTTCGCGTAGGAACTCATAGTCCTGAGCAGGGATTACGCCACCGATGGCAACCAAAATATCTCCACGACCTCGTTTGTTGAGTTCTTCCACAAGTTGAGGTAACAATGTTTTGTGACCTGCCGCAAGGGAACTGAAGCCGACGATATGAACGTCATTATCCACCGCATCTTGTGCTGTTTCCTCTGGAGTTTGGAACAAAGGTCCGATATCCACGTCAAAGCCCATATCCGCGAAGGATGTAGCGATAACTTTGGCACCGCGGTCATGACCGTCTTGGCCCATCTTCGCAATCATAATACGAGGACGACGACCTTCGAGTTCTTCGAAATCATCCGCCATTTGGCGAACTTCTTTGATGACATCATCATCTTCATATTCGCTGGAGTATACGCCAGAAATAGAGCGGATAACTGCTTTATGACGGCCACAAACCTTTTCAACAGCAAAGGAAATTTCACCCAAGGATGCACGAGCACGAGCTGCTTCAAGTGCAAGGGCAAGCAAGTTGCCTTCCCCGGATTCTGTAGCATTTGTAATCGCTTCGAGGCAGGATTGAACCTTATCTTCATCACGGTTAGCACGCAATTGTTCGAGACGACGGATTTGCGCTTCTCGTACAGCCGTATTATCTACGTCTAAGATATCCAATGGATCTTCTTTATCTAGACGATATTTATTGATACCAATAATTGCTTCACGGCCAGAATCGATACGAGCTTGGCGACGAGCTGCCGCTTCTTCGATACGCATCTTAGGAAGACCAGTATCAATCGCTTTCGCCATACCACCAAGAGATTCGATTTCTTGGATATGACCCCAAGCACGACGGATCAATTCATCAGTCAAGGCTTCTACATAATAGGAACCGCCCCATGGGTCGATAACCTTACATACCTTAGTTTCGTCTTGGATGTAAAGTTGAGTATTACGAGCAATACGAGCAGAGAAGTCCGTAGGTAACGCGATGGCTTCATCAAGCGCATTGGTATGTAAGGATTGCGTATGACCCAATGCAGCGCCCATTGCTTCCATACATGTACGAGCTACGTTATTGAATGGATCTTGTTCTGTTAAGGACCAACCAGATGTTTGACTATGTGTACGAAGTGCCATTGATTTTGGATTTTCAGAACCGAAGCTCTTAATAATCTTAGCCCACAACATACGAGCTGCACGCATTTTCGCTACTTCCATGAAGTAGTTTTTACCGATTGCCCAGAAGAAGGATAAACGTGGAGCGAATTTATCTACGTGAAGGCCTGCATTTACACCGGTACGGATGTATTCAAGACCATCGGCCAATGTGTAACCTAATTCGATATCTGCAGTAGCGCCTGCTTCTTGCATATGGTAGCCAGAAATGGAGATACTGTTGAATTTAGGCATGTACTGAGAGGTGTAAGCAAAGATATCGCCGATGATGCGCATGGACGTAGCTGGAGGGTAAATATAGGTATTACGTACCATGAATTCTTTCAAGATATCATTTTGGATTGTCCCAGCCATAACCTTTTTATCAACGCCTTGTTCTTCACCAGCTAGGATATAGAACGCCATAACAGGCAATACGGCGCCGTTCATTGTCATGGATACGGACATTTGATCAAGAGGGATACCGGAGAACAGAATTTCCATGTCGAGGATGGAGTCTACCGCAACACCCGCTTTACCAACGTCACCTACTACACGAGGATGATCGGAGTCATAACCGCGGTGAGTAGCAAGGTCAAAGGCGATAGACAAACCTTTTTGGCCCGCTGCCAAGTTACGACGATAGAACGCATTGGATTCTTCCGCAGTGGAGAAACCAGCGTACTGACGTACTGTCCAAGGACGAGTTACGTACATTGTGGAATAAGGTCCACGCAAGAATGGAGGTACACCAGCCATATAGTCAAGGTGTGTCATCCCTTCATAATCCATCTCTGTGTAGAGAGGTTTTAGTTGGATTTGCTCCATTGTTGTATTATATAAATCTTCAAAGCTTTTTCCTGTTTCTTTTTGAAGTTCAGCAAGCCATGCATCGCGAGATGTCGGTGACTGCGTTCCCAAGCCAAGAGAGGAGAAGTCTGGATTTTTAAACATGAGCTCACATCCCTTTCTTATCTTGTAATGTATTCAAGATTTCGTAACAATTTGCACGAACGGAAATGAAGTCGTCTACGCCAGCTTCACGGTATACAGGCTCGAGGTCCTTAGGCGGTGCCCCTGCCAAGATAACCGTTACATTCGGCATAGTTTCTTTCAACTCTTTCGCTAGTGGCGGTACTAATTCTGGATATGTATCATCTGTGGAACAGATAACGACAACATCAGCACCACTTTCACGAGCAGCCTTCGCAGCATCAGCCGTAGTTTCATGGCCGTCATTTTTAATCACTTCAAAAGCACCTACTTCGAAGAAGCCTGTGGAGAAGTCCGCACGAGGTTTGTGTTGAGGAATTGGGCCCATATTAGCCAAGAATACCTTCACATTATCTTTCATACGTTGTTTATAGTTTTCAGTGCGCATGCGAAGTGCTTCAAACTGTTCAGTCCAGCGATGTGCAGTAATTGGTTCGATTGTTTCAGAAGAAATATCGCCTGCATCTAAAGCCTTACGGATTTGGCGGATTGTCAATTTTTGTAATGCCCCAAGCTCAATAAGACCAATCAACGCACCTGGTTCTGTTGTACTTGCTTCTAGAGTAGCCTGTGCTTTCACAACCGCATCAGCCTCTGCACCTGCCAAGTACTCATCAATTTGAGCAGCTCGTTTTTGACGCAATGTTTCTTGATTTTCTGGTTTAGGATCAAGTAACTCTTCTGTCATATTCGCATACATATTGTTACCAACTGCTACGTCCTTACGGAATGCAAGGTTCTTAAAGCGTTCATCGAGGATGGCTTTCACTTGAGCTTGTGGGTAGCCTTCTTTCAATGCCGCCACAATGCCACCTTTAGATTCGATAGTTTGGAACTCAGCCCAGATTTTTTCGCATAATTCAGCAGCCAATGTTTCCACGTACCAAGAACCGCCTACAGGATCCACCGGTTGACGCAATTCAAATTCAGTTTGCAACATAACTTGGATGTTACGAGCAATACGGCGAGAGAAGTCATCCGATTTGCGAATTGGTTGGTCGAATGGAGATACTTCAAGGCTGTTCAAACCGCCTACAACGCCAGAGAATGCTTGTGTTGTATTACGCAACAAGTTTACATATGGGTCGTATACAGTTTTTGTGAAAGCCGATGTTCTACCGTGTACATGAACAGCGCGGTCCGCTTCTTCAGCACCAAATGCTTCCATGATGCGAGCCCAAAGTACGCGCAAGGCACGCAATTTAGCAATTTCCATAAAGAAATTAGCCCCTAAGGAGAATGTGAACATCATGCTTTTCGCGATGGTGTGAATATCGATGTTCCGTTGTGCTAATTGACGCACGTAGCAAACGGCTGTTGCCAATGCATAGGCAACCTCTTGCACATCGTTAGCACCGCCATTAGCGTATACATCGCCAGATACGAGTACTGTTTTAAGCTCTGGAGCTTGTTCTTTAGCCCACACAACAGTATGTGCCATTTCATCAAAGGCTGTATCTAAGGAAATGTGCAAAGCACCATCTTTCACCCAAACACCGATAGGGTCAGCACCAACGAGACCTTTCAAATCAGATGTTTGTTTTTTAGCGCCTTTCACAGTAGCCGCTAACATGCCAAGCAAGATGGCTGCAGAAGCACCTGTTTCAATGTACAAAGGATTTTCCTTCAAATTGAAGCGGTCAATCAATTGTTTGCAGTCATCCATAGTGGATACAGATGTACCACCAACGCCAACGGATGCGCCTACTTGCACATCTTGATCATGGCGTGTTGCTTCATCTAGGCGGATGTTGTGAATGGTGCCACCTTTTACAATCTCGTATAAACTTGCATGATTGGCATCCTTAGGCAAAGAGTCATCTACATATTGGGATACACCCCAAGAGTCTTTAATATAACCACTTGCCTTAGTACCACGTAGGAACTCGCCTGCCCCAGGGTATACGCCCTTTGGAATTGCTTCTGCATGCAGTGCAGGTGTGTAAATTGGCTGCAACGTGATACCTTCATAGGTTTTCGTGAACATCTTCTTGTGGAAGTCGCCACCTTTTAACGCCTTTTCAACTTCAGCCTGCCATTGTTCATACGTAGGTTTCTCAAATTCATCAAAGGATACAGGAGCTAATAGATCGCGTTCAGCATCCTTTGAAGTCTTTTTGTCAGACATATATGTGCCTCCTTTTCAACTCGAAACCATACCGAGAAACAGCGCACCGTACCTGCGAAATGTTATATCTATGAATCACTCGAGCTTTCCTATACTTGGATCACATCAACCTCAAATCTGTGTCCATTAATTAAATAATTATAAAGCCTGATTCATACGCTAAACAGCCACTTTCAAGGGCAATAAAAAACGTGCCATCCAAAAGTGACACGTAAGGTTTCTTATTGAAAGGTACACCAAAAAAACACTGAAACCAGCATACCTCAATCCCCTTCCTATCGCTCGTAGGTACATAACGGTGATTATCAAATAGGTAGTTCTCCTGGCTCGGGCTCATCACCTCGCTTTCGCCTTCCCAGATTTCTCCAGTGACATTTTTGAAAGCAGGCTCGTCCTTACAGTGGCGGGACCGCATCGGCTTGTACCGATTTCTCTATTAAGTCTTACGACACCTATTCTCTATATTCGTTGTTCTAAGTCCAATATAGTGTAACAATATGCACAAAGTCAATGAACATAACAGTTAATCATAAGTAACAAATTTTAAGTTATAACTAACGCATATATAAAATGACAAAAACGCATATAACATTATCAGCATGATATAATAATGCTATCAATAAGAGGAGGTTGCATTATGAATGATATAAACAAAAAAGGGCTCAGTACTACATTACTGTGCTGCTTAATCTGGGGTTTGCTCCCCCTATATTGGGCACTACTGAATGAAGTCTCATCCTTTTCAGTATTGTCGCACCGCATCATCTGGTCTGGTGTTTGGATGATCTTCATCATCCTTGCTATGGGCCGCCAACAACTACGCATCGATATTCAACACTTGCGCACACATCTTTCACAGTTCGGCCTATTATTACTGGCAGCCGCCCTTATTAGCGTCAATTGGTTCACTTATATTTGGGCTGTTACCAACCAACACGTTCTCGATACTAGTCTCGGGTATTATATCAACCCTCTCCTCAACGTATTGCTCGGCATCGTTATCTATAAGGAAACCTTGCTATGGTCCCAAAAACTGAGTATGGCCATCGCCGTACTAGGTGTATCAATCATGACCTATGAACTAGGATCCTTACCGATTGTTTCCATCGCACTAGCTGTATCATTTAGCCTATATGGAGCCGTAAAGAAACGCCTCACCATCCATCCATTTTCAAGTATTGCTTTGGAAGCGTGGCTTGTTACACCGATAGCGCTATGGTATTTGGCAACCATAGATACCTCTTCCTGGGTCTTTCTTGAGAACGTAACATCCACCGGCCTACTCCTCATCGGTTCGGGGCTCACAACATCAATTCCGCTCATCCTCTTCTCGTACGGCGCAAAACTTTTGCCATTGAATGTACTAGGATTTTTACAATACCTATCTCCCACCATGGGATTTTTCTTGGCCATCTTCTACTTTGGTGAAAGCTTTGGCACAGCCCAACTCATCGCTTTTGGCTGTATCTGGGTAGCTCTCGTGCTATTCTCCCTATCCAATCGAATAACAACCATAAGGAAAATATAATAAACTACCAATAACTTTTGTTCTAACTAGGCTATAAACATATAAAAAGCTGTATCAAATGATATCCTCATTCGATACAGCTTTCTTTTTATATCTTATATATGCCTATTAATTTATCATACTATTCTTCTAGCTTGCTTATTGATCCAATTCATTCATATTGGTTGTATTCATATTGGAAATATAACGGTTATAGGCCTCAACCATATGTTTATAATCGTTATCTTGTTTGGATCCCATATAGGTACGGATCGCACCAATCGTAGAGTTTACAGAGGTCTTAACAGAGTCATACTTAGGGCTAGAAATACCATTCGCTAAATCGCCAATAGCTTGTAACTCTTGATTGATAGCATTTACATCTGGTTCTTTTTCACTATCTAGCTTTTCTAGGACTGCAGTAAGTCGCAAAGAAACCTCTTGTGCGGCAGCTGCATTTTTCTTACCTGCATCGCGCAATTGTTGTAACCGTTGTTGCAATCGGTCCGTGTTAATCTTATGCATTAAATTATCAAAGTCAGCATAAATAGGAACAAATTGTTCATACAATTGAACATATTTAGGGCCTAATTGTTGCTCCTTAGCATAGTTATCTGTGGTATACCCTTTAGATTTATAGTATGCATCAAGCTCTTCTGCTACCGGTGTAATTTCGTTCAATTTTGAAAGCAGCTTATCTAAAGGTTCCTTCATTTCATCATAAGGAATACCGGCTTGCTTAGCCTCTTCTAATTCTTTTTGCAATTGCTTAAAGTTCGGTGCATTAAATACAGTTAAATGCTGCCCCGCTTTTAAATCGTTAAGAGTTGGCGTATTCGCATAATCGAACATTACAGCCATGCGATTAAATCGGCTTACAGCTTTCACATATTGATTAAATAACTGCACCTGATCTTGCTCAGACCGTTGCGCAATTTCCTTCCGGCTCTGTTCAGTACCTTGCCATAGTTCTGACATACTACAACCGCTCAAAAAAAATGGGGATGTCAATGTAGCCGCACACACCACAGCCATTGCAATCCGCTTACCAAATGGTTTCATGATGAATTCTCTCCTTTCATCAATATAGAACCTAATTTATATATCTCAATTATATACTAATATGATTTATATAAATAGAATTAATGCACAAGAAGCATTGGTGGAGAAAACAATGTAAATTTACATCATCAATTGCTCAGCAAAATTAGGACTACTGTCCACGCAATAACTGCTAAGGTGAGTAATATGATACAAAGCATCCACAGAATTATTACAAAATAGAGCAATAATTTTAGTACATATAATACATCAAACCATATACTATGACGATCTTCTAATCGCGCCATATATTCGGAGAGATGGCGCACCCAAAATGGAGCTTTCACATTAGGATTCAGCTTCTTCCAGTACAGCATGATATACGGCGTTACAAAACAACCTACAAACACTAAATATGTAAGGAATAAAGGTGTTTCTATATTATGTTGGGACATAAACCCTGCCCAGTCTACGACCATTAGACCACCAAGGTATAGAAAAACAAACCAATATATAAATCCTATCACCTTTATAACAAGGCGAATCATCTGTTTTACATCCATATCTATAAGCCTACTAATGTTTTAAATCGCGCATTATTGTGAAAGCGTTCAAAATGGTCTTGTTCAGCGGCTACAGCTTTCACAGATGGATCAATTTTAATTGCTTTTTCAAGCCAATCAAGGGCCTTAGTATCATCCCCTTGGTCTGCATAAATAGTAGCAATACCATATACAGACCAAGTGTTGCTAGGGTCCTTTTCTAATACCTTTTCAAACCATTGTTTAGACTCATTTAATTGGCCTTGCAACTTGTACACCATGGCCATATTGTAGTAATTAGCTACATTGTTTGGATCTAAATCGTAAGCCTTTTTAGTATCTGCTAAACCTTTAGTAGTATCTCCACTTAAAGCCGTAGCGAAACCACGAACTGAATAAGCGTCTGCATTATTTGGATTATCCTTAATAGAAGCTGTTGCCTCCTCGATGGCTTTCGCATAATCACCAGAGGAGAGAGCTTGCTTAGCGGCCATAACACGAGCATCTTGCTCTGTTTTAACTTGTTCATTAGCTGTTGTTGTAGGTTTAGTGTCTTGCTGAGTCTTAGTATCTGTGCCACACCCTAATAAGCTAAGCAAACACATACATAATAGAATATATTTCATACAATACCTCTATATTAGCCATTTAATACAATTACATAATCGACTATTTACTATCATTACATTATCTAGCACTATCATATAATTCATTAAATACTAGCACATAGTTTTTTAATTACCATTACAATTATACCAAAACTATATACAAAAAAGGACGAGCCGTAACTCGTCCTTTTTCGTTATATGGTAGGTAATGTTATAAATCTTATTTTTTTGCTTTAGAGCAACGGTCTAATAGGAATGCAACGCCTACGAATGGGATGCCACCGCTTTCACCAAGGCCAATTTCACATGTGGAACTGGAGCTTACGCCTAGTGTTGCGCCGTATTCAGCAATTTCACCAGCAAGGTCTTTGGTAGCAGATTTGTTAAGTTCTGGTGTGAAGAAACCTTTTTGACCAGCAAAGCCATCGCATGCGAAGGATTTGATATTGAATACATGATCTGTGCAGAGACGAGCCAAGTCTTCAATGTATTGAGATTTATTCAAAGATTTAATCTTACATTGTTTATGTACGATAACGCGTTCATCGCATTTTTCAATGTCGAGATGAGGTATTACGTATTTGCACAAGAATTCAGAAATATCGTTGATTTCTAAGTCTGGCATATGTTTGAAAGCGTGGTTGAAGCATGCGCTATGGTCGATTACGATTGGATATTTACCATTTTGAGATGCTTTCATCAATGCATCGTGCAAGTCTTTAACAGCACGTTCATGAACGTCATCGTAGTTTTCAAAGCTCAAGCCACAGCAGAGGTTTTCGATATGTTTTGGATAGATAATATCGATATGAGCCTTGTTACAGAGACTTTCTACAACTTGTTGCAAGCTGCGATCATCGTCATAACCTTGGTTAGGTTTGAATGCACGGTTTGCACATGTACTGAAGTATACAACCTTTTCAAAGTTAGTTGGTTTGATACGGTTTTTCAATTTGTAGCGATTAGCTTTAGGAGTTGTTTTAGGAACATATGGTGTAACACCTGTTACGCCATGTAAACCTTCAGTAATCTTAGAAATCGCTTTTTGAGTAATGATGGAACCAGCAATGCCTTCAAGACTTACGCCAGCACGACACATTTGAAGTGTTGTGGAGAAGTTATCGTAGATTTTCTTAGCCAATTCTGGTGCAGGTGGGTCGATGCGGCGCATGGACAAAGCGATTTGAGCAGTATCGATGCTGAGTGGGCAAAGGCCTTTACACATGGAGCATGCAGCACAAGTGTCTACGCCGAAGTATTCATAGCCTTTTCTAAGTTCAGATGCCAATGTGAAATTGCCTTCGTTTTCAAGGCGTTTAGTTTCACGCAACAATGCGATACGTTGACGAGGAGTCAATGTTAAATTACGACTTGGACAATGTTTTTCACAGAAACCGCATTCCATACAGATTGTGAAAGCATCGTCGATAACACATTGAGCTTTAAGGTTTTTCTTGTACACATCTGGATCATCAGTGATCATAACATCTGGGTTCAAGATGCGTTCAGGGTCAAAGATAGCTTTGATACGACGGTTGATTTCGTACGCTTTTTTGCCCCATTCCATTTCAACAAATGGTGCTACCATGCGGCCTGTACCATGTTCTGCTTTCAAAGAACCACCGAAACCAGATACACGTTCGGACATTTCTTTTACCAAGTCGCCGAAGTTTTTAGTATCTTTAGGGTCGCTGAAGTCAGGTGTAATGTTAAAGTGAACGTTACCAGACAAAGCATGACCGAAGATTACACCACCATCAACGAAATCGTATTTGTGGAATAATTCAGTAAGCATTTCAATGCCTTTAGTGAAGTCTTCGATTTGGAAGCAAACGTCTTCGGTAATAACAGTAGTACCTTTTCTACGTTGACCACCAACGATAGGCAAGATACCTTTACGGATTGCCCACCAGGAATCGTATTCTTTAGGATCTTGAGAATAAAGGCTTGGGATAGCTGTTGGGATATCTTTCAATTGTTCTTTAATGAAAGCTAAGTTTTCATCTACAGTTTCTTTGGAATAGCTTTCAGTTTGGAACAAGATTGCACTTGTACCTTCAGGCACCTCACGAACGAATTCAGGTACGTTTTCAAGGCTTTGAACGGCGCGCAAGGACTGATAGTCCATCATTTCAGCAGCAACAACCTTTTCACGGCCCATATTAGCCAAGGCTACAACCGCAAGAGATGCATCGTTCAATGTGCTGAAGAACATGAGGCCGCAACCTTTATGAGGTACGTCTTCAACAGTGTTGTACACGATTTCAGATACGAAGCCCAATGTACCTTCAGAACCAATGAACAAGTGGTTGATGATGTCGATAATATCTTCGAAATCAACAAGGGAGTTCAAGCCATAGCCTGTAGTATTTTTGATTTTGTATTTGTGATGAATCAAATGAGTCAATTCTTCATCAGCCAAGATTTCTTTGCGCAATTGCAAGATATCTTCAACCATTTGAGGTTTTTCACGAAGGAATTGTTCAATAGATTTTTTGTCGGATGTATCGAGAACAGTACCATCTAATAATACAACGCGGATGGAACGGATTGTTTTATAGGAGTTTTGAGCCGTACCACAGCACATACCAGAGGAGTTATTGTTCAAAATACCCCCTACTAATGCTGTTGCAAGTGTAGCAGGATCTGGACCGATTTTACGGTTATATGGTTTCAATAAATCGTTCGCATCGGAACCGATAACACCACATTCACATTTTAAAGCCTTGCCATCGTCGATAACTTCCATTTTTTTGAAGCCATCATTACATACGATAAGCACGTCTTCACTGGAACATTGACCAGACAAAGAAGAACCAGCTGCACGGAATGTAAATGGTGTACCACATTGTTGGCACAAACGAATAAGGCGTCTTACTTCACGTTCATCCTCAGCCTTTACAACAACCTTTGGTAAATAGCTATAACAGGACGCGTCAACACCATATGCATAACGACGTAAATGATCAGTATAGACACGATCTTTGCAAATCTCTTTTGCCTCCTTGGCAAAACGTTCATAATCTCTATTAAGCGTACTCACTTATATTTCCTCCTATCCTTTCTTAAGGAATATTTCTTATAGTGTCTTATATTTAGTATACGCCGTTCTCATTCTCACTACTATAATTATGCATAAATTATATGTCTTCTAATAATTCTCGATATGCATCGCTTTTTTATTCTTTACTTGAAAGTGCATCTCAGTGGCATTATCATGTACTCATTTTTTCACATATTAAAATAAAACTATTTTGTTTACTTAGTAATTAAAGAACTCTATAATAAATAAACGCCAAATTGCCCATAAAACTTGATGTATCGTGTATATAATTCTATAGGAAATAGTTTACATAAATTATGCATAAAACTGTATATTCCCATTTATTTCAATTGTATCGTTCTCATTTATATTTAAGTATGACTTTTAATCATAACTTTTAGATTTCCCTACTAATAATCGTTCACTTTCACATAAAAAGCCCTCTAATGATATAACTCTTTCGAGCAACCACTAGAGGGCTTATAGTAAACATATCAAATCTATCGATTCATACTAACTAGAACATAAGAAGTATAGTATTCAAATTTCTATTGATGATCAGAGAAGCCATATTATCCCAAAATACCAGACTTAAGAATAAGACGTACAGCTAGTGCAAAGACTGCCACGCTCATAAGAGCAAGAATAGATTTTGCTTTCAGACGTTTTGCAATGCGCGCACCTGCTTGGGCACCAAAGATAGCACCAATACTAGTAGGGATAGCAATACTAAATACGATATGATTTTCCAATAAATGCGTTATAACACCTATCATTGTAGATACAGCAAGGATAGATTGGCTTGTAGCTGTAGCCATATGGGTTGGGAATCCCATCAGATAAATCAAGGCAGGCACATGGATAAGGCCACCACCAATACCAAAGATACTGGAGATAAAACCTACAAAAAAGCTAATGCTAATGCCAATAGGTTTGCTATACGTTAACTGATCAAGGGTAAGGCTTTCTTCCTTCCGCTCCCCTTTTTTGAAGTTCTTAAATCCAATCAAACCAGAAGCGCATAGCATAAAGCACCCAAAGGCAAACATAAAGCCCTGTCCAGAAAACCAACCAGACATTTGGGCCCCTAAGATAGCGCCAGGAAAAGTGGCTAAGCTAAAGACTATAGCTGCACTAATAAGCACCTTTTTCTGCTTAATATACGCAATAGAACCAGAAACGGCGTTACACATAACGGAAAAGAGCGATGTCCCTACAATCATAGATGGGGACCACTCCGGGAACCAATACATGAAGAGAGGAACGAACACAAGGCCCCCTCCGGCACCGATGATGGTGCCTAGCATAGCCGCTAAAAAGCCGACTATGGTAAAGAATATATAAAATACTATAATGTTATCCAGCATAATAAGGCCTCCCTTTACTTAGATTGGAGAAATCTCTTTGCTATAACTAATTCGATTGGAAAAAGTCTTTCGCTGCTTTTAATCGTCCTCGTTCACAAGAGACTTGTAGCTCGTCACCTGGTTCGAGTTTCACATCCCCAAGAGGTACAATGTAGGTACCATTTCGGCGAATACTTACGATTAATGTGCCATCTGGCAATGCCAAGTCTTGTAACTGCACCTCTGTATAGTTTGCCACTACAGGCACCTTCGTTTGGAAGAAGGTTTGCACTGATTCTAAATGGCTTTGACCGGTCATGGCTTGCAATAAGGAATCGTAAATTGGCGGCTCTTTTAAAAGCTCTGCTACAAGGTATGCCACAAGTGTAACAATACCGATAGCGTAAATATTAGAGAAGCTATTCGTCATTTCAAGGACGAGTAAAATCGCCAAAATTGGTGTTCGCATAGCAGCTGCTAGCATACCACCCATGGCACAAATAACGAATTGAGGTACAAAATCAGGTGAGATAATACCAATTGATGAAAGCACGCTTTCACAAAAAGCACCTGCAGAGGCACCTATGACGAGCATGGGCAAGAATATGCCGCCTTGCGCGCCACTACCATAGCAGAAGGTGGTAAGTAAAATCTTACCTAGTACGATACCACCCAAGAGCAATACGCCATGCGATTGAAAGGCTAGCTGTCCTACCAGATCATTGCCACCACCTAAAAGAAGTTGCGAGTCATAGCCGATGACGGCTACAGTCACAAAGGTGAGGGCTAATTTCAAGAACCGAGAGCATTTAAGCCACTCAAAGAATTTCTTGAACGCAAAGATCATGCGGCAGAAGAGCACCCCACAGAGCCCCATGATAACGCCCACCATAAGCAGTACAGGGAAGTACTCAAGAGGAACCCCTGAGGTTACCGAAAACCCAAGAGCTGGGTCGAGGCCAAAGATACTAACTGTAATATAGTTAGAAATCAATGTGGCCACAAAGGTTGGCACAACGAGGTAAGGATAAAAACTTTTATGAACCTCTTCAAAGACGAACATCGCCCCCGATACAGGTGCACTAAAGGCAGCCGTTAAGCCCGCCCCTGCACCAGCAGAAGTCAAGATGCGCTGCTCACGAAGCCCTGAATTCATCCAATAGGATACAATTTTACCGGCAGAGCCGCCGATTTGTACGGCTGGTCCTTCACGGCCTACAGAAAAGCCTGCAAAACCAGTCAGTACGCCACCTATCATCTTAGAAGCCAACGTCCGATACGGTTTCATATCAAAGAGGCCCAGCATTTCCCCTTCAATTTGAGGAATACCAGAGCCCCCTGACAATGGAGCCCATGCAAGCAATCTGTCGACGATAAAGGCAAAGATAACCATCACTATAAGCCAGCCTATGGCCCATTCCATGGTAATGTCGTCCATCAAATGCCAACGAATATGCTCTGACTCAAGGATTAAATAACGGTACGTAGCACCACAAAAGCCTGCAATCATGCCCACAAGAGCGCCCTTCGCAATGAGCTCCGTTAACAACATACGATTCATGGACATATCTGCTAAGGTAGAACTGCGCTTATTAATTTTCCATAGCCTCATACCATTCCTCCTTAGCATTAGCCAAAATTTAAACACTCGTGCATAAACTATGTATTCATATCCTTAGTATACTTATGTAAACCATCATTTTCAAGAAACGATTACATACAACATCAGTTATCTAATTAGAAGACAACGCTACAAACGCAAAGCTAGCCACCTCTAACACGAGATGGCTAGTTTTGTTAAGCAAGTGTATAAATGCATTTTCTTTACATATTCGGAGGCATCTGAAATATGTAAAGACACTAAAGATGTAAAGTTCTTAGGGCCAGAGCTCAGCATCATTTAGACTATTAGATTATTTAGACAAGTCCTAAAATTCCTTAGAATATGGATTCGTAAATGCCGATGATTTCTTCCATAGATGCATCTCGTGGGTTACCAGGTGTACACGCATCGTTGAAAGCAGATTCAGCGAGGAATGGAATGTCTTCTCGTTTTACGCCTGCTTCGCTAAGGGATTTAGGAATGCCTACATCATCAGCTAATTTTTGGATTACATCAATTGCTGCTTGACGATATGTTTCTTGATCCATTCCATCTACATCAGGAACGCCCATAACGCGAGCGATTTCACGATATTTTTCGCCTGTTGCAGGGGCATTGAATTTCAATACTGCTGTTAAAAGCATTGCACACGCCTTGCCATGAGGGATGTCGTACACAGCACTCAATGGATGCGCCATGGAGTGAACGATGCCAAGACCTACGTTGGAGAAGCCCATACCTGCAATATATTGACCAAGGGACATAGCTTCACGGCCTCCGAAATCACCAGCTACGGCGCTACGCAAGGAACGACCGATAATTTCGATAGCTTTCAAATGAAGCATATCAGTGAGTTCCCACGCACCTTTTGTAATGTAACCTTCTACGGCATGCACGAGGGCATCCATACCAGTGGACGCACAAAGACCAGTTGGCATCGATGCGGACATATCAGGGTCCACGATGGCTACGATTGGAATATCATGAGGGTCAACACATACAAATTTACGGTTCTTTTCAACATCTGTAATAACGTAGTTAATAGTAACCTCTGCAGCCGTACCAGATGTGGTAGATACAGCGATAATCGGCAAGCAAGGATGTTTTGTAGGTGCCACTCCTTCAAGGCTGCGTACATCACCAAACTCAGGGTTCGTCATAATTGTAGCAATGGCCTTACTTGTATCAATAGCACTGCCCCCACCTACAGCAACGATAGCTTCAGCACCTGCTGCCTTACAAGCAGCCACACCAGATGTTACGTTTTCAATCGTTGGATTCGGCTTAATATTGTCATATACATCGTAAGCAATACCTGCCGCATCAAGAAGATCTGTTACCTTTGTAGCCACCTTAAACTCAAATAGATCAGGTGTAGACGTAACAAGGACCTTTTTAAAATGGCGATTCTTAATTTCGTTCACAATCTCCTGAATCGCCCCTTGTCCAAAGTAGGACGTACCGTTCAACATAATTCTCCGAGCCATATACATTCACTCCTATTAAAAAATAAACCGATAGAGAATAACTATACTAAGTAATTCTCTATCGGTTTATTAAAATCCTTGAAGCTGTGTTATGTATACACTATATATTTTATTATTTTAGTGTTTCTAAGGTTTGTTTCCACTGAAGCGTTAACTCCATTTTAGCAAGAACTTGATTAAACTGTATAATTGGTAACTGTTCTTTTAAAAGTAATAACTCACTTATAATCTCATCAATAATGCTTTTATATGCCACTCGTGGCAATAATAATCTCAAAGAAATCAATAATCCATATACAGAAGATTCACTCCCCTTTGGATTAGACACAAAATAGTATGTTAGTTTTTTTATCGTCCTTTTTGAACCTGTAATCCTATGATTATAAAGTCGATCTCCATGTGCACATACATTTCTATACCCTACCAAAACATCTAATATTTCGCTAAAAATAGGTATTAAGGTTGAAGTGGGATTCGTTATAGAAATCCGGTACTCAGTCGTATATTCCTTATGTATATCTTCCAAGATTTTCTCCTGTATGTTAGGAGTAATTAATTTATAAAAATTCGTAATCTCACCAAATGTAAGCTTTGTTACTAAAACCCATAAAGGTAAATCTTGATGTGTCGTTAAATAATGGGAAAACATAGTATGTCTTGCATTACGTTGTGTAGCATTTGATAATTTTGATACTAACTCTGTAGCTTTAGGTAAATTAGTCTTAGAAAAATTATTTACATTTAAATGGCTGAATTCAGATGTATGTACTTCGGAAAAACGATAAGATACTTTCGTACAAATATTTTGCTCTGCTTGTAAAAGAGCCTTCAATAGAATAATTCGAAGGTTACGGTCAAAACAATATAGTCCATAAATCTGAAAAAATGTTGTTCCCGTTATATAATAGTCATCTCCACTATTAACTGTAGCGTTAATATCCAAAAAAATATCTTTGTAACCATTAATTATTGAGTAATAATTATCTCTAGCTAAAATTCTCTTTACTCGACTGCCCTCAGTTCCCTTTTCAATCGTAATATTCCGTTTTCTCATCAAGCGTAATAGGGAATCTAAAGACTTAAAAGGCTTAGACATAACTCCCTCCTACAAACAAAAAAACTCGCCGACCCTTGAGTCGACGAGTGTTGCGCGTTACCCGTAAGTTTCGCACAGTTTCTCTGTGTATTAACTATAACAAAGTTCTCCCTTGAGTGTCAACTCAGATTCGCCTTCCATGAATAGTATTTCCACTGTCTATATTCGTGATATACTCTTAAAATTCCTTCCTTAAAATAAGAAATTCTAAGAAATTTTACTCATCTTCATAAGCAAGATCCGTTTCACAGATTCATCGAGTCGTTCTTTAGAGATACGACCATCTTTTACAGCTTTCATAAGGCCATTATACGCCTCTTGCATATGTTCGTATTCGTGGCACACGAGCAAGATATCGCTACCAGCCAAGATAGATTGAACCGCCATATCGCTGAAGGTGTAGTGTTTTGCAAGAGCACCCATGTCCATATCGTCTGTTACGACAACGCCGTTATAACCCATATCCTTGCGCAGCCAGTCAGTAATAATCGCTTTAGACAGACTAGATGGATGAGCTGCATCGATTTGTGGATACATCGCGTGGGATACCATAATTGCATATGTATTCGGTTTAGACTGTTTAATGAGGTCTACAAATACCTTCGTATCTTCATTCAACAAAGTCTCTTTAGACACTGGCACAACACTGGTATCCGCATGTAAGTCTACATCTGTTTTACCAATGCCTGGGAAATGCTTATAGGAATACCATAAACCAGCTTCATCATAGGCCTTACCTACAGCGCTGGCATAACGTACAACATCATCAGGATTTGTGCTAAAGGAACGGCCATAGGTTAAGCCCAAGTCCGCTACAGGAGCAAAGTTAATGTTGAATCCTAAGTCCTTTAGTTCAGTACCAGACTGTTTTGCCAAGGATACCGCTTGTTCAATAGGTTCTTTACCTAATTCTTCTGCAGGAGGAACCTTGATGAGTTGATCCTCCATGCGCGCCACCGCGCCCCCCTCTTGGTCTATCCCGATGAACAATGGCGTTAAACCGGCACTTTTACCAGTTTTATTAATATCTGTAATCAGCGATTTCACTTGAGCCTTTGACTCCATATTCCGGTCAAACAAGATGATGCCACCCACGCGGTACTCATTGAGCATAAATTTAGCGTCATCGTTCAAGGTCTTGCCGTGGATGCCAATCATCAACAATTGGCCTACCTTGTCCGCGTCAGACATATTAGCTACTAATTTGTCCACCTTTTCCTCTGGTGAAAGCTCGCTCTGTGCCACGGATTCATAGGTTACAGGCTCAGCCTTAGAAGTAAATGGGTTATGTAAACCGCAGCCCGTTGTAAGCGCCAATGCGCCAATCATCGTAGCCGCTACGATACGTCGAAACATATATACCTCCAAAATCTCTAAAAAGTATTATGTATAGTATATCAAATAATAAAGACAACCCCAACAACACCAATATATAGAGTGCATCGGTAGCGCAAAAAAGACTATTACCCAAAACCTACAAATACATACCGTATTGGTTCCAAGTAATAGTCTTTATATCAGTTAAGGTCAAACTTACGCTTAACTTTTGCTTAGTCTTAACTTTTGCTTATCCTTAAATTTTACCTTGCTCTTTCATTTCTGCTAAGAGCTTTACGATGCGAGGGCCACAGCCTTTACCACCGCAAGCGCCTGTGCCAGCACGAGTTGCTTCTTTTACCTCAGGAAATGTATGAGCACCATTCAAAATGGCTTCTTTAATCGTTTTACGTGTAATGCTACGGCATGTACACACCTTTGTAAGCTTGTCCAGAATCGCCTCTGGCACTTGATTTTCTTCAAAATCCATATATATTCCTCTTCTATTCACTTGAATATCTATATACTGTATCAATTTAATATATCGATTTACATATCAATTTAGTGGATTAATTTACTATATCAATAGTATCTAACCATACACTGTAACATTAATATATCGAAAATTTACGATTTCTATACACAGTATATCATATATTAGAAACTATATCGATAGTTTTTAATATAAATATAATCATAATTTTGTTCATACTTATAACACAAAAAAGCCTCTACCATAGATTTATCACCTATACGGTAGAGACTTTCACCAAATATATTTATAAAATCGTCCCAATGATTGCAAAGTAAATTTTGAAAATTGTTTGTTGCAATGGACGGATTACCATAGAAATAATCGGTGTATTAATAAGGATGATAAAGAAGATCAAGTTAATCATCCCTAGTTGGTAATATTTAATTTGCCATTCTGTCGGTAGCCACGGCAAAATGATATTAAAACCAGGTAATGGTGGGAATGGAATTAAGCAGAAAATGGAAAGGCCGATACTATACAAAATAATGTATTGCATAACCATCGGTAAACCCGGAGACTGCATAAGATTCAAATTACCCAAAAGTACGTATATGAAAGTAAATACGAACCCTGTAATCAGGCCTGCTATAGGACCTGCAAAAGCAAGTAGGCTCATATCACGGCGTGGGTCTTTAAAGTAAGATGGATTAATAGCCATCCCTTTAGGCCAGCCAAATCCAACTAGAATGATACAGATAGTACCTATTAAATCAAGGTGTGCCAAAGGAGATAATGTGAGGCGCCCCGCCATCCGAGGTGTTGGATCGCCAAACCAGGTAGCTACTTTGGCCTCTGCATATCCAAAGACAGAAAAAACGATGATAATAGCAGGAATACTAGCTAATATCTGTATCGGATTTAAATCAAACATAAAACTCCTTTATATGTTACCTAACATGTTTATGAACTATATATCATATATAGATTACATAACACGTTGATGTATTACATAAATTCTTATTGTTTAGCTTCCCATGCGGTGTAGCCGTCTTGAATGCAGCGAAGGGCATTCAAGGTGCGTGGATAGCCGATGTACGGCACGCATTGAGATGCGATGTTAATCAAATATTGTTTACTGTTGCCTACATTCAAATTGCCTTCTACGTGAACCTTTAATTGAGGTTCACAGCCACCTTGAGCTGCCAAGAAACAGAAGGTAATCATTTCACGATGAGCCACACTCAAGCCTTTACGTGTGTAGTAGTCGCCGAACATATTAGCAAGCCACTTTTTGATGTGACGTGTATCTTCAGGGCCTTCTTCGTAAGAATGACGCACAGATTCACCAAAGATTTCCACCTGTTTTTCTACGCCCTTTTCAAGACGAGATGCAGCAGTAATTGTACTGCGAGATGGATCCGCAACAGTTTCCCCACGATAATCAAAAATCTTATTTGTAACCTTAAAGAATGGGCGTACACGACCAATGCCAAGATATGGCACAGCTTGATAAATGAGCTCGATTACTTCATCGGGAATCAAGCCAAAGTTAAGTGCTGCTGGTAGCATCAACGCATATTCATCAACAGCAGATGCCCCTACTAATGTAGCAAGAATAGCCAAAAAGCGATCCTTGGCAGGCACATTACGACCCTCTTCGGTGATAACTTCATGGAACGCAAAATTATCAAATAAAACTTCAAACTCAGGGTCAATATAACCTGCAGGGGCCGCAATATCAGGGAACATGCGCTCCGTATAAGCTTGAGCAAATTCAGATTTAGACATAGGAAACCTCCATAAACAACACTGGTGAAAGCCCAAAGGAGCTTTCACCAGCAATAGTTATGTAATTATTACAGCTTGCGCCATCAAATTATAAAGCTGGGAAAGAGAAGTCAGTACCGTATACTTCTTTCCAAGCAGCCAAGAACATGTTGTATTCATTAGAACCAGGAGTGATTTGGTACGCTTGACCATCTGGAGAGAAACGATATACAGTATGCAAGCTTGGATGAACAATATATTTGAACAATGTAGCTTCGCCATATTGATTGTTATGCATGTTCACTACATTGATGCCGAATACATAGTTACGGCTACCATCGATACCACTGAATTGGGATGCTTTATCAAAGAAGTATGTTTCAGAACCATTTGCACTGTTTGGGACCTCTGGATAGTTAGCTAAACCATTCCAGTTTGCTGCATTAGCAACACCACCAACTAATAATGTACCGGCTAATACAAATGCGCCTAATAAATTTTTATTCATAATGCTCTCCTTTTTGCCTTTACGGCATCTCACGACAGGTCATGTTCTCACATGACCTCAGCATAATATGTTATATGTATAGTATATCACATTTTATGAAAATATTAGATATATTAAATTACAGAATGTATGCATATGAGATCTTACTAGAGTACGCTACATTAGCGCTTAAGCTTCTCTGCTGTTCTAGCATTAGCGTTATCGATTGCTTCTAACAATTTGTTAAGCAACATACGCATTTGACGTGTTTCTTCAACGTCAAAAATCGGGCCTGCAGCTTCAGACAAGCGACGTGGTATATGAACTGCTTCATCACGTAATGCTTTACCAGTATCAGTAAGGGTTACCATTACTACGCGTTCATCTTGGCGGCTGCGTTTACGCTTTAAGAATGCTTTTGCTTCTAATTTCTTTAAAAGTGGTGTTAATGTACCAGAATCAAGGCGCAATACTTGGCCTAGTTCTTTAACGGACAAATCACCATATTGCCACAATGCCATCATTACGATGTATTGAGTATATGTCAAATTTAACGGATCTAAGTGACTGCGATATGCATTAACAATTTCCTTCGCCACTACATAAAGTGGGAAGCTCAATTGGTTTTCTAATTTCATGTACTCTGCATCAGGTACGTCTTCTTTATGTTTGTAACCTTCGAGTACGCCAATTTCTGCCATATTCTACCTCCATATGCACACAATAATCTACAAATTAATTGTACACAATTCTACAGCAAGCAGTCAACGTAAAAAACCTACTTTGTTCACAAATTTTTAAATTTGTCAATTAATTAATATATTTTTTCTTTTTTATTAAGAAAATGAGTGCATCTATAGAATTTATGGGCAGAAATCACACCATAAAACTGTGAACCTATTAATAAAATTTTTTTATATTAGAATTCAATACCACATGCGGACATCGCTTCTTCAAGACGTTTAGCGTGATCTAATTCTTCTGGAATAGAATGCTCAATTAATTCAGCAATTTTATGAGCACCCTCTTCATTAGAATTGCGAACTTCATCAGCTAATTTCGTAAGGATCGTATCTGCAGACGCTTCAGCCTTGTAGAAATTAATGACCATCTTAATGAAGTCTTCCTTTGTAGCAGGACCATCGCCTAATAAATGGCTATAAATTCCGCCATGTGCTGCATCTTCTGCAGCATTTTTATAGATTGCATCAGCAATACCATCATAACCAAGCTCTTTAGCTAGAAAATACATAGTGAAATATTGATTAGCACCGTTAATCTCAGCATTTTTTAACATTTCAATAGTCTTCTCGAAGGATTTTCCTTTAGCAATACCATGTAAACTCATAACATTCTCCTTCTATAATAAGCTATATAGATTTAAAACTTTAAGTAGCTGCTCACGTATGAATACTCAACAAAACCAAAAGTTAAAAATATAATTTTACACAATTAATATTGTAAGTTCTATATCTATTTTTGTCAATATACTTGATTTAATTAGCTAGTTAGTAAAATGTGGCCTCTTCTAGTTTTTCCTTGTAGTATAATAAAAGAAACTCTATACCAAATCTCATTTATCTTAGGAGGCCCTCATGAACACCTTAGAATGTATCAAAACACGTCATAGTACGCGTAAATTTAAAGCAGATCAAGTATCTCGTGAGCTTATAGACCAAGTACTAGACGCTGGCCGCCGTGCCCCATCTGGTGGTAATACACAATTGACACATTTTATGGTCATTACAAACCAGGATGTGCTCAAAGAGCTAGTAACACTCGTTCAAGAGGAATACGGCAAAATGCCGATTACAGAAAATACATTACCTTACATGGTGAATATCATTAAAATGTCCGCAGAAGGTAAATTTATATTTAACTATGGTGCACCGGCGCTCATCGTACTAGCAAGCCAAGCGAGCTATGCAAACAACTTTGCCGATGTGTCTTGTGCTATGCAAAATATGATGCTTGCTTGCAATGAACTCGATCTTGGCAGCTGCTGGGTTAACCAAATCCGTCACCTTCAAGACAACGAACGCATCCAAGCTAAAATGCGTGAACTAGGCCTTAAAGAAGGTGAAAAAGTATATGCTAGCCTTGCTATTGGCTATCCAGACTTACCAAACGGCCTTAACCGCCGTGAAATCGAGCCAAAAGGCTACAAAGTGACATATGTAGATTAATGTAACATCAAGAGCTTCGCATATACACAATAAAGCAAAATAAAAGCGCTATCAATTCCACTACTCATACAGAGTTGTTATCAGAATTGATAGCGCTATTTTATTGATTATATTACGTTTTAGCTCATGACATCTTAGCAATCAGATCAGTGGATGAATTTTAATTACTCTTCAAATACGCGTTTACGAGCGGCTTTTACAAGAACGATATCTGCTGCTTCTACAGCAATATCACTGCCTACACCGCCCATGGCGATGCCTACATCAGATTTCTTAAGGGCTGGCGCATCGTTCATATATCTTGATAATCAAATGGATTTTTAAATAGAAGATATTTTAATGTTCTACAACCTATGCGCTAGCCCCATAATGGTGCGTTAAAATAACTATTTATCATAATTAAAAATAAAATATAGTCGACTTTTAGTCATACATGGTATGATTACAATGGCATTTTGTAGAAAGGATGTGTGATGATGTCGATTTTCTCTCCAGCTCCTCATATTGAACGATTACCAGAGGGGCAAATCGATTCCACCTACAAACGTCTTCGCAAAGAAGTCTTTGCAGGTACTTTTATTGGTTATGCTACATTCTATTTGATCCGTCAAAACTTTAGTTTGGCTGTTCCGTACATGATTGCTGAGTACGGCTACACTAAAGCGGATCTTGGTATTGTCATGACCCTCTTATCCGTAGCGTACGGCATAAGTAAATTTGTCATGGGTAATGCGTCTGACCGCTCTAACCCAAAATACTTCTCCACAGTAGGTCTATTGCTCAGTGCTTTAGTTATGTTATTATTCGGCACCTTACCTGGTGTTTTAAGCAGTATTCCTATCATGTGCGTGCTCGCCTTCTTAAATGGTTGGTTCCAAGGTATGGGCTATCCTCCATATGCGAAAAATATGGTAACTTGGTTCTCCCGTTCTGAACGCGGTGCTTGGTGGTCTTGGTGGAACGTATCCCACAATCTTGGTGGCGGTATCATCGCACCTCTTGCTACGTTAGGTATCTATCTATTTGGTACATGGCATAGTATTTTCTTCTTCCCTGCTCTTATTTCTATCGTTTTAGCTGTGGTTACATTCTTCTTGTTGAAAGATACACCTCAATCTTGTGGCTTGCCACCTATCGAGGAATATAAACACGAAACAGTAGCAACTGAAGTAAAAGATGAAAACAAAACTACTTTCAAAGAAATCTTCTACAAATATATTTTGCATAACAAATACTTATGGTATCTTGCAATCGCAAATATCTTTGTATACTTCATCCGTTATGGCGTAGTAAGCTGGGCTCCTACTTATTTGACTGCTGTGAAAGGCTTTACAAAAGAAGGTTCCCGTTGGGCTTACTTCTTATACGAATGGGCTGGTATTCCAGGCATGCTCGTAAGTGGCTATTTGAGTGACCGCGTATTCCGCGGCCGTCGTGCTCCAGCTACGATCTGCTTCATGCTATTCGTTATCTTGGCGATCCTTGTTTACTGGTTCAACCCAGCAGGCAATATCCTTATCGATAACTTAGCACTTATCGCTATTGGCTTCCTCATCTACGGTCCTGTTATGATGATCGGCCTTCAAGCAGCAGACATGGTACCACGTGTGGCAACAGGTGGCGCTACTGGTCTTACAGGCCTTCTTGGTTACCTCATCGGTTCCGCTGGTGCTGGTGCATTCATGGGTCTCATGGTTGACCTTTATGGTTGGGATGGCGGCTTCGTGGCCCTCGTTGGTGCATGTATCCTCGCTATCGTATTCCTACTTCTCACACTTGGTGACAAATCCCAAGCAAAAGAATAATCTACAACTAACTGTTGTATGAACGTAAAAATCCCCTAGTAAATAAGGCTCTATAATAAATGTTGGGGTGACACCACTACGGTGTCACTTCCAACATTATT